>Ga0255347_1000998_pt1 | contig 48434 bp, 30 predicted proteins | sample wastewater_treat_2_FD_192479 | JGI IMG/M metagenome (GOLD analysis project Ga0255347, IMG submission 192479) | Wastewater microbial communities from Lulu Island WWTP, Vancouver, Canada - plant24 | ecosystem: Engineered > WWTP > Wastewater > Unclassified | place: Canada: Vancouver, British...
CTCGTGATCTTTCCCGCCCCATCGAAGAAGTCATCAAGCTTGACCAGCGCGATGAACAGACGGTGTATACGGAGCTGACGGAATATGTCACCACAAAACGCATCCGCGAACAATACATCGAGGTTTTGAAACCAATTTCAGAGGGTCCAGGTGATCCGAGCGAAGCGACTGGGGTATGGGTCTCAGGTTTCTTTGGCTCTGGAAAAAGCTCATTTGCGAAAAATTTAGGCTATATCCTCTCAAATCGCTCATTGAACGGAACGCCTGCCAGTCAGATCTTCCTGCAACAATTGGAGCAGCAGGCTCCAAGTGAAGAGTCTACAAAGAAACTGCGCGACCTCCTCAACTACATCACCGTAAGGATCCCTACTCAAACGATATTATTTGATGTCCAGGTAGATCGCGCAGTCCGGCGCTCGACCGAAACGATTGCCGAGATCATGTATACCGTTTTATTGCGCGAGCTCGATTATGCCCAGGATTACGACATCGCTAACCTGGAAATTGAATTGGAGTCAGAAAAACGGTTAAGCAAATTCATCAAAATCTGCGCTGACCTTTACCGCGATCAAATTAATATAAGCGACATGGGTGGAACGACCATTCCGGCAACATTGGCAGGCATCAATGCAGCAGATTATGCAGTCTGGCAAATGGTTCGTAAAGGCGCCCAAAAGGTGTTGCGCACCAGTGCTGTGATGAATCAATTGGACTCGAAGACTTATCCCAATCCCGATTCCTGGGCGTTGTCTTTCAATCCAAATGCTGACATCACGATTAATACCCTGGTGGATCGGACATTTGAGCTTTCTGCACGCCGCAGTCCCGGTAAAGCCATTGTATTCGTCATCGACGAGGTGGGGCAGTATGTGGCGCGCAGCGGTGAAAAAATTGAGAACTTGCGCGCCGTTGTTGAGCAATACGGCAAAGAAGGCAAGAACCGGGTTCAGGCAAATAAGGCTGTAGCACCGGTTTGGATCATCGTTACCTCGCAAGAAAAACTGGATGAGGTTGTGGCTGCGATTGATGATAAACGGGTGCAACTTGCCAAACTACAAGATCGTTTTCGCTATCGCGTGGATATGGCTCCGGCTGATATCCGTGAAGTAGCCACCCGGCGTGTATTGAACAAAAAGGCAGAAGCTGAACCTGTACTTCGCAAAATGTATCAGGATTATCACAGCCAAATCAAAGCGCACACCACACCAGAGCGTTCGCAAATCAGTTTTGATTTCAGTGAGCTGGATTTTATCCAGTTCTACCCCTACCTGCCCCACTTCATTGAGCTATCCATTGATATCGTATCAGGCATGCGATTGCAGGCTGGAGCGCCGCGTCACATCGGCGGTAGTAACCGCACCATAATCAAGCAGGTCTATGAAATGCTAGTCAGTGAACGCACGGCTTTGGCAGATGCGGCCGTTGGCACACTGGTATCCATTGACCGGATTTTTGACTTGATCGGCGAAAACTTGCCGACGCAGCGCAAGGATGATATCCGTGATATTGCAATCATGTGGCCCAAGGATCCCTGGCCCCTCAAAGTGGCTAAGGCGATTTCTTTATTGGAGTTTGTCCGCAGCGTACCGCGTACAGAGAAAAATCTTGCAGCCTTACTTTTCAATGCAGTGGATGCCGGAAGCTGCTTGCCTGAGGTTGAACGGGCTATTGGACTGCTGCATGAAAAGCAATTCATTCGCCAAACCGAGGATGGCTGGAAGCTTTTGACTGATCAGGAAAAGAACTGGACGGTGGAACGCAACAGTATCAGCCCCACCCCGAAAGAGCGGCGCGACATTTTTGAAGATATGCTGAGGACGAGCTTTAGCGAGCCAAGCCTCAGCCGTTATACGATGGAGAAACGTACTTTCAAGCTCGATATTGGCTGGGAAGGACGCAGTATAGCTCAAGGTGAGATTCCGATTGAGCTTAGGCTTGAAGATGACCCCAAAAGCCTCGCAGCAAATCTGGAAACGGTTCGAAATGAAAGCCGCGAGAAACCCCGTCAGGTGTTTTGGATCGCTGCTTTATCAGATGAGATTGATGATCGGGTAGTGGAGCTTTCACGGTCACGCCAGATGGTGGCGAAATATGACCAGCTTCGAGCACAAGGAAAGCTGAACGTCGATGATTCCAGCAGCCTTGCCAGCGAAAAGTTGGAAGCTGGCCGGCATGAGGAACGGTTGAAGCGCCTATTGCTCGAAGCGCTTCAGCAAGGAACTGGGTTTTTCAATGGGGTTTCCAAGAATGGCCCAGATTTGGGCACTAGCCTGCCCGAAATTCTGAAAGGTATGCTGGATTATGCAGTTCCTAAACTTTATGACAAATTAAAGATGGGCAGCGTCCCGATAAAGGGAACAGAAGCAGACGAAATCCTCAAAGCAGTCAACCTGAACGGACTTTCCAAGGTTTTTTATTCCGGTCAGGATGGACTGAAACTTGTGGACACCGAGGGTGGAAAGACCGTCATTCATACTCATGCTGAGATTGCGCTTGAGGTAATGGGCTATTTGCAGCAAGAACACAGTTATGGCAATAAGGTGACCGGACGCATCCTGGAGGATCATTTTGGTGGATTGGGATACGGTTGGTCGCGTGAAGTATTATGGATCGTTCTGGCAACATTGTTGCGCGCTGGCGTGATTGAAGTGACGTATCAGGGCCGCCGATTCCGCAATCACCTCGATCCTCAAGTGAGATCCGTATTCACATCCACAAACACTTTCCGATCAGCATCCTTCGCTCCTCGTAAAGCCCCTGACCTGAAAACCTTAGTAAATGCAGCTAAACGCTATGAGGAAATCACCGGAGAAGAAGTGGATGTGGATGAAGCCGCTATCGCTCAGGCTTTCCAGAAGTTGGCGCAAACAGAACTCAACGCCCTTCTTCCGGTGGATGCCGTTGCCAGAGCCAATGCCATTCCTGTTCTCGACATTTTAGAAGAATATCAGAGCACTTTGAAGGCGATTCTTCAGGGAGCATCCGATGATTTGGTAAATATGTTGGAAGGTGAAGGCGAATCATTCAAGAAACTGCGTTCACACGTCCAGGGTATTCGTGGAGCGACAGAGCCGGCTGGGATTAAACGATTGCAGCGAGCCAGAAAGGCTGCCACGCAAATGGCGGGACTACTGGTCGAACGGGGTGTCAATGCAGGAGTAGTTGAGGCGAGGGATTTGTTGGAAGCGCGTTTGGCTGATGGGTCTTATTATCAGATGACGACTGAGGTAGATCAGGCGATCCAAACCATTGAAGCCGCGTACGCCCAAACATACTCAACCATCCATCAAGAACGGACGAAAATATTTCGTGAAGCGATTGACCAGGTGAAAGGTTCACCAGATTGGGTTGCCTTACAACCTGATCAGCAAGCGACCATCCTTTCCCAATTAACAAGCCGGTACTGTGATGGTACTCCTTCACAGAGTGAAGGGGTGGAGAATGGTTTATTTGCCCTGCAAACCGGCAAGCTGGTTTGCGAATTGTGTAATGCTACGATCCCGCAGATGGAATCGGATATCGCCGCCGCTAATGGGCTGAAAAACGCAGTAATGCGAAAAATCCAGGAAATCCTCAAGCCAGAAGAAAAAGTGGAGCGGGTGAAGATCTCCTCCGTCCTGAACACACTTCAGGCACTGAGTACCCGTAAAGAAGTGGAAGATGCGTTGGAACAGCTTCGAGAAGCCCTGATGGAACGGATTGATGCAGGCGTGAAGGTCATTCTGGAGTAATGATTATGACCAGTCCTATTCAGACATTCAAAGACAATATCCGGCCTGCGAATCTGATGCTTCAGGTGTATTCGTTATTGGATACTAACGATCATATCAGTTCTGAAGAAGAAATGATCAAAGCATTACGTGCGATTGTGCAAGCGGAGGCGACTGAAGAACTTTTGTTGGTATATAACGAATTGTTTTTAGGTCTGGTTCGTGAGCGCGCTCAGCTGCCGCCTTCCACATTACGTCGGGCTTCGCTCAACCACTTGCTCCGACAGGCGGTTGTTGCAGGATGCACGGCACTTGATACGTATTTGCCATCTCTCCTTCGTGTCAATTTACCCACGTCAATTCGTGCATTTGGCAGAGATTTCATTCCAAGAGATGACGCAATAGTCATGGAGTTCTTCCAAGACCTCACCTTTACATTAGATGAAACATTACGCTTGTTGGCTGATCCCAATGCTGCTGAATATATTGCCAATAAAATCCTTGGGCTAACGAATTTCAGCTACCTTAGCTCAAGGAAAGGCGTTCATATAACCGGGCGACTGCTGGGTGTACAGAATCCCTGGGATCAGATATCCAATCAATTGGGTAGAGATAAAAAGGAGATGGGTACGGCATTATTTGAAATTTCTGAACGTCGGAATAGTATCGTCCATCGAGCGGACCGCAGCAAAGAAGATCCAGATGGGCTTCCTCAAGAGATCAGCTATGCCTGGGCAAAAAGGTCTGTAGACACCGTGGAACATATCAGCTTGGCATTGGATGAAATTGTGCAGACAAAAATGAATGAGCTGCAGGCGGTGATTAATGCCCGATGATCCTAGTGAAATAAAGCTGCCAAACCAGGTATACCAATTGCGCCAAAGTGATTTTGGAGCGATTCCGGGGGAGCCGTGGGTATACAAAATATCCCCATCTCTTAGAAACCAGTTTAAGGTTCAGAAGTTATTGTCCGATATAGCCAAGCCAAAGCAAGGTTTGGTTACAGCTGATAACTTCAGATTTATCCGATATACGTGGGAAGTGGGATTTGAAAAAATCGGTTATGGATTCGAAAATCGTGAAGATGCAAAACAATCACGATTTAGATGGTTTCCCGTTATAAAAAGTGGATTAGCCAAACGATGGTTTTCTTCATCATTTGAGGTTGTTAATTGGGAAAGGGATGGTAAAGAATTATTGAATTTTTTTAAGCTAGATGGTAGGTTAGCTTCTCGTCCACAAAATATAGAAAATTACTTTCACACCGCATCTGCATACTCATCTGTCTCAAGTAAGGGAATATTTTTTAGATGGGTTCCTCCAGGATATATTTATGAACATTCAAGTAATGCAGTATTTAGTGATGATGAAAAATGGACACCTCTAAGATTAACTGGATTGCTTAACTCTAAATTTGCAGAATTTATAGTCGGCCTTTCGGAGACAATTAATATAAATATTGAAGATTTATTACGAATGCCAGTCGCAGAGATTAGCGATACCGCATTTGCTGAACTCGATAATTTAATTTCAAGATGTATTAGGCAACGAATAATTGAAGACATGACATCGGAAAGATTTATTATTTATGTTTCTCCAAACCAATTCGATAAGAGTAAAGAACCAAAAGGCAATGCATATGATTATGCATTTGATCTTTTAAACGAAATAATATACGAAATATATCAAATCACTCCTCAAGAAAAAGGAGATATTAATCAAGGTTCTAGCAAATGTGCAAATTGTGATGATGAGTCAAATGTTGCAGATTTCGATGCTGAGAGCTTAGAGCCTTTTAAGGAAGATACTTCTACTAATGGATTTTTTAAAGATTGGATATCTTTTGCTGTTGGCATAATATTTGAAAACTTTGAGCCGGGAAACGATCTTTCTAAGTATGGCTCCGCCATCTACCGCCGATCGGATTTCGCCATCGGCTCGCTGCCTGAACCCAGCGAAGAAGAATTCAACGAACTGGTCGGCGAGCCATCCCAGTTCGCGTATGTCGATGAGCAGGGCGGGCGGCACGTCTTTTCCCGCGAAGTGGAACAAGCTCTGCAGAAGCTGGCACTCCCGGACGGCATCGCTGTCTTCGACCCCAACCACCCGCGCGATCTGCCCACCCTGGTCAGTAAGGCGTTGGAACTGATGCTCGGACAGGTGCAAGCTCAGGAAGTGATCCGGCAGGCGGCAGGCGGTGACCTGCGCAAGTTCCTGGAAAAGGATTTCTTCACCCAGCACCACATCAAACAGTACCGCAAACGTCCGGTCTACTGGCCGATCCAATCCTCCAAACGTTCCTACGGTTTTGTGCTGTTCCACGAGAAGATCGACCGCAACACCTTCTATGCCCTGCAGCAGGAACCCTACCTGCCCACCAAACGACGCGCTGTGCAGCTGCGCCTGGAAGAGCTTGGTAAAAAGGTGCTGACCGCCCAGGGAGCTGCCCGCAAGCCCATCGAGAAAGAGATGGATGAGCTGCGTCAACTGGCAGAGGAACTGGCGCAGTTTGCCAAAGACCTGGATGCCATCACCCGCGGCGGGTATGAACCAGAGGCGGATTGGATCGATGATGGAGTGATCCTGCGCATGGCTCCGCTGTGGTCGGTGATTCCGCTGTGGAAGAGCGAACCCAAGAAGTATTGGGAGGAGCTGGCGGCAGGGAAGTACGACTGGAGTCGAATAGCCATGAAGTACTGGCCGGAACGGGTGAGGCAAGCCTGTAAAAAAAACAAGTCCTATGCCATCGCGCACGGGCATGAAGAATGGTACGAGGGAAATTAGCACGAGAATTTTGAAGAGGAGAGCATGAGTAATACTGCAAATCTTGTCACCCAATATTTAATCCAAACACTTCACCAACAACTCCAAGAGCACCAGATTGTTGTTTGGTTTGATCCGGAGAAACAGTATCAAGCCCTCGTTCTCGCAGAGAATTTTCCCAACGTGCAGCTATTTTCATATGATCCCCAAAAAGGTTTCATGGAGCTGCGGCGTAGATTGGAGCAAGTTTGGGGTGCTTTGGAACCGCCAAATTTACTAATCTATGTACCTATGTCTGAAGAGTTATCCCACCATGCATTAGTTGAATACACAACAGCCGGGGTTATTATGCAGCCTGGCCAACAACCGGCAGAACGCAACACTCGTTTAGCCTTGGTAGCCAGACAAGCCTTGGGGGGAATATTACCCGCCAACAACCTATCAAAAGTAGTCACTGAAGTTGAAAATGGGCAGTTATCGCTTTCGGAATTGGATGAGATTGCAAGCCGGCATAAGGATATCCATATTGGAGCTTTAGCAATTATCTTTAAGAGTGAAAACATTGAAGATATATGCCTTCAATTCCTTTCTTCCAGAAACTTTGATGAAGATATTAAGGGAAAGAATGCTGTTTCTACCCTTATAGCACTGCTCAAGAATGAGTTGGAAATTCAGCTCGGAGATAATGAAGATTTAAATAAGGTTCGTGAATCTTTAGCCCGATATTTATTATTTGCTGAATTCGAGAATCATTTGGGTAAATTATTACCCGATTCATTTCGTACATTCAAAGGACCGAAGAGTAAAGGCGCAATTGAATCCGTTCTTCGTCTTGTAAGACAATGGCGTCTTAGAAGTGATTACACCGCAAGTTACATAGAAGTAGCAAATAAATTTGAACCAGAAATTAACCTTTCAAAACATGTTTGGTCAATCGAAATGCTGGATCAAACTGATACGTTCGCTGGAATCGAAGACATTCTTCAATCCCTAGTCGAAAAAGCATTGATCGAAAAACCGGTTCAAGATTTGGTTGAAATTGCCAGATCAAGGCAAAACGGATTTTGGCCGAATCAAATCCCGACCTTGAAATTGCATTGGCAAATGATCGTCGAAGCCGGTCAAGTCCTGGTTCAATCCGACTCCATTAAGACTGCCTTGAAGCAAGAATGGTCAGCATCCCAATTGGTTAAAAGCTATTCCGGATATCAAATTCACGCCAGTGATGGACAATCTCCATGGTGTAAATTAGACACAATATTTAGAAGAATGGAAAGGGACGAGCACAGTTTTGATTTCGAGACGGAGCAACATGATTCACTTCAAAAACTCTTGGCGTCAGCTCGATCAATTTATGTTGATGTAGTTCATGCTATGACAGAAAGATTTATTCGAGGATATGAAAAAGCGAGTTTCAACCTTCCAGAAATTGTGCAACAATCCAATATATTCCATGATTTTGTTCAACCGTCATTGGAAAGTGGAAAAACCGCATATATTCTGGTTGACTCATTTCGATATGAGATGGCTTTAGATTTATTCGAACAAATTCAATCTGAATGGGATTGTCAATTAATACCAGCCTTAGCTACAGTACCCACTGTCACAGAAGTGGGAATGGCAGCGCTTATGCCAAATGCAGAAAAGGGAATATCACTTGCGCCTGCCGGAGCAGGGAAATTGGGTGTTGTGATTTTGACAACAATGCTCAAAAACCGGCTAGACCGGATGAGATATATAGAAGCCAACTACCCGCAGAGCATTGTATTGGAGCTTAACCAAATTGCGCCGCTTAAGGATAAGAAGATTGTAAACTCCCTAGCCAATGCAAAGCTGGCTGTGATTATAATAACAGACGAAATCGACGGACTGTGGGAAAACCAGCCAGAAATAGCCAGGAGGTTGCATGATGATGTTTTCAACCAATTACGCCGGTGTGTCCGAAAATTGCTGAATGTCAATTATCAAACGGTCATTATCACATCTGATCATGGCTTTATAGCTGGAGATAACCTTATGGTAGGCACTCCAATGGATCCTCCAGGAGGCGAAACTATTGACTTACATCGTCGTGTTTGGATTGGTCATGGAGGGGCTAATGTCTCAACATGCTTACGCAAACCAGTTTCTGCATTTGGCATTGGTGGAGATTTAGAACTTGTAACCCCAATTGGACTGGGATGCTTTAAGGCAGTAGGTGGATCAATTCAATATTTTCATGGTGGAATGTCTCTCCAAGAAATAATCATCCCTATCCTATCGGTTCGACCAGGGAAGAACTTTATATGTCCCAATAAAGAACCTGCTTTTCATTGGGAGTTAATCCCTGGCAGCAAACAGATATCTACAAGGTTTTTCTCAGTTACCATTAATGGAGACGCGACTGAGCTTCTCGCAACACCACCAAAAATCCGTCTGGAATTAAAAACCGGGAATCACGTTCTTTCAATGCCAATAGCAGCAACGTATGGTCTCGATGAAACCACAAAAGACGTGAAAATGATGATGGAAGAAGGATCAATAACATTGAAACCAAATACAGTGACTCTTTTTATTGACGATATTCCTGCTGGAACGACCAATGTCGACCTTGTCTTAATTAATTCAGATACTGATCTTACGCTTGCTAAAGTTACTAATATAGCAATTGCATTCGCTCTTTAGGAGGTTTGAACTATGGATAATCTTGATCAAAAAGCCACTTCTATCTTCGCGGGGCGAGTGGTACGAAAAGATTTGGTTCGTAGAGTAAAAGTTGGGGCGAATGTCCCTGTTTATGTATTGGAATACTTATTAGGAAAATATTGCGCTACTGATGATCCAACTGCAATTGAGGCAGGATTACGATTGGTTAATAGCACGATCTCAGAGAATATCATTCGGCCGGATGAAGCCATGAAAGCTCAATCGAGAGTAAAAGAACGAGGAGAGATGACTTTCATTGACAAAATCCTTGTTCGATTGGATGGCACAAAGTATTGGGCAGAAATGGTCAATTTTGGAAACAGCTTCTTACATATTCCTGACACAATCGTCAGAAAATATGATCGCTTACTTGAAGGAGGGGTGTGGGCGCAAGTCAAATTGGAATATCGAGAAGATGAAGAAGTATCTGGAAAAGCCAGGCCATTTTTTGTTTCTGAATTGAACCCTATCCAACTTGCTTCGTTTAACCTGGAAGACTATATCAAAAGGCGATCTAATTTATCAACAGACGAATGGTTAGATTTATTGATTAGGACAATTGGCCTGGAACCAAGCCAATTTGACAAAAGAACCAAATTATTAATGCTGATTCGACTGATCCCAATGATTCAGCGAAATTACAACTTAATTGAGCTAGGCCCGCGTGGGACTGGTAAAAGTTATGTATATCGGGATCTAAGCCCTTACGCGATCCTAGTGTCAGGTGGAAAGACAACTGTTCCGAACCTTTTTTATAACATGAGTACTCGCAAGGTCGGGCTGGTGGGAATGTGGGATGTTGTTGCCTTTGATGAAGTATCCGGGATCAAGTTTGATGACAAATCGGCTGTCCAAATTCTTAAGGATTATATGGAAAGCGGTAGTTTTAGCCGAGGACGGGAAGAATTAGTTGCAGAAGCATCAATTGTATTTGCCGGCAACCTAAATCAGCCGGTTGACGTATTGGTAAGAACATCCACCTTATTTCAACCATTACCAGAAGAAATGCAAGATATGGCCTTGATCGACCGGATTCATTACTATCTTCCAGGATGGGAAATGCCCAAAATGAGAAATGAATTCATGACCGATCATTATGGTTTTGTTGTTGATTATCTTGCAGAAGCCTTCCGTGAATTGCGCCGTCGTAATTATACAGATGTAATTGATCGTTATTTCTCACTGGGTACAGACTTAAACACAAGGGATGCAAAAGCGGTTCGCAGGACAGTGTCCGGGCTAATTAAGCTTTTACATCCTGGTGGAGACCCAACCAAAGAAGAAACACAGGAATATCTAGAAATTGCTCTTGAGGGTCGGAGAAGAGTAAAAGAACAACTCAAAAAAATGGGGGCATTCGAATATTATCAAACATCTTTTTCATACATCGATAGCGAAACGATGAGAGAGTATTATGTAGGAGTACCTGAAGAAGGAGGGCGGAACTTAATCGCTCAAGACCCATTAACTCCTGGGTGTATCTATACTGCATCCTTAATTGATAACGATTTGGTAGCATTGACTCGTGTAGAAGTATCCAGAATGAGCGGAGCGGGAAAATTGAGGATTACAGGCAGTCCAGATAAGACGATGAAAGAATCCATTATTACTGCTTTTGACTATATGCGCGCCAATAAAAACCGTTTAGGAATTGAACGCGATATGGATAGTTATGATTTTCATGTCCAAATGGTTGACTTAATGCAAACCAAAGAAGGATCTCAAGGTGGAGTGGCTTTCTTTATTGCACTTTATTCCCTTTTACGAGATAAACCAACGCTTGGCGGCTTGGTGGTATTAGGAGAAATGACAATTCAGGGATCAATATTACCTTTACGTTCGCTCGTGGAACCCTTACAAGTTATTGTTGATAATGGTGCTAAAAAAGTATTAATCCCTATTAGCAATAAACGACAAGTATTAGAAGTGCCTGGTGACCTTTTAGAAAAGGTAGATCCAATCTTTTATTCTGATCCATTATCTGCTGCGTTAAAAGCAATTGGAGTAGGCTAGAGAATGTGGTCAATAGTTACGTTCGGCACTTAATGGAAGAGAAGGCTGTTAATAAAGACTGACAACCTTCTCTTTAACGAATTTTAAATTCCAAATCCCATCTGTCTCTTCGGTATTACCTTCTTTTTACGTGTCCGCCTGACCACCACCGTCTTCTGGCTCACCCAATCATCCCACGTCATCACTTTCGGACCAGGAATGATTACTGCCCTCGGGGTCGTCAAGCTACTCATTGAATTGTGGCTGACTTGCAGATCATCAGCAAACAAGGTCTGTAGATCTGAAAGTTTTGCACCTTCTAACACATCACGAGCGAGCTGAGTGAGAAAGTCGCTTTCCTTCTCCGGAACAATCGCACCTCCGACCTCGTCCCCATAAACGAGCTGGGCAGCCTTCATCTTTTTTCCCATCAAAGCCAGCGCAGTTGCTTCCATCGCTGACGAGTATACCGAGAAAATCGCTTTGACCGGCTGGGTCTGTCCCAAACGCCAGACACGTCGCACGCGTTGCCACAACGTATAGAGCGAATATTCGATCTCGAAGAACACCACGGTTGAGAATTGCACCAAGTCGAGGCCTGTTTCCACAAGCCGGGGGTTACAAATCAAAACATCGAGATTATTCACACGTTTGGCGATCCAGTCTTCACGCTTGCGTGTGTCAACATTACCACTCAGGATAGAGACTCTCAGTCCGTTGGCTTGCAGCGGCATCATTACCCGATCTTGAATATCGCGGGTACCAGTCTGAGGAACATCGACCAGCATTTTTCGCCCTTACTGCTTTTCAACCTTACAGAAATCTTCCAGCCGGTTCTTATTCGTTGGAAGAAAATGGCACCAGCGCTCCTAGTTTATCCTTCCTTACCAAGATCGCTGAAGCGTTAGGCGCAAAGATTGAATTCAAGTTAATCTCCGACACAAAATGACCTTATTCGGGTTTTGATTGCCAGGAAGTTTGCCAGATAAGACTTATTATAGGTAAACCTGGTTATAATCATTCCAACAGTACCCACCACGCCTCTGCTATGCACGCGCACTGAGATGGGTCATTTTAATATATATTGCATATTTCTTGATAGAAGAACTTTGACCAAAAAATTCAATACAATGGAATTTGCTTTTATCTGAAAATTAGAAGAAACGAATCATCATCTGTACAATTGTTTAGGGAATCATTCATATGACAAAGAAAATTACCGAAAGCACTCTAAAATCCTTATCTTCCCCTGAAAGCTTCACTCGGGGGCATGATCTGTACCAATCCGACGCAATCTTTGACACCTTCCAAAAGGATGACCTTTTGACCGGTAAATGCGAAGGCAGCAGTGCGCCGTTTTATCAAATTCATGTTCAATTAGATGAAGGCGGTATTCAGGAGGCTTCTTGTACCTGTCCGTATGACCGGGGTGGTTACTGCAAGCATATCGTTGCTTTAATGCTCACCTATATGCATAACCCGGATGCTTTTATCAAGCAAAAAAACATCAATGAACTGTTGGGGCAATTGGATAAAGATGCTCTGGTTCACCTGATCACCAAAATGGTTGATAAAAATCCAGACGTGTATTCGTGGCTGCAAACTGCCATTCCAGCCGTGTCAGCCAAATCCCAACCAGCTCAACAACGAATTAAGCGTAAAACAGAAGTATCAAAGACGGCATACAAGCGACAAATTCAAAGCATATTGCACAGTCTGCAAGGATATCGTATGTCAGAAGCATACTGGATGATGGGTGGGATGGTCGACCAACTGAACCACGTTCGTGATACAGCCTATGATTTTCTGGAAGCGGATGATGCACAAGGGGCGTTGATCATCCTGACCACACTTCTGACCGAGGTCAGTGGAAGTTTTGAGCAATTTGATGATTCCGATGGCGAGTTGGGTGGCTTTTTTAGTGACTTAGCCCTGCCTCTTGTTGAAGCCATTCTGAGCGCCGACCTCAGCAAAACCGAACGCCGCAGCCTGTTTAATGAGTTGGAATCGGTGATTGAGGAATTAAGCTCTTATGGGATTGATGATCTGGATGTGATCCTGGCTGCCCTGAATCTTGGCTGGTCGGATGAAATGTTGGATGAGCAGGAAGATTATGATTATGACGAATCTATCCTGACCGAAGCCAAACTGAATATCTTGGAACGTCAGAACCGTGTAGAAGAATATCTTAGGTTATGTATTGAGGTTGGAGAATATCGGCGCTATATTCTCAAACAGATAGAAGTGGGAGAGTTTGAAAAAGCGAAAGAAGTTGCATTGAATACTATTACTCAAGCCAGTGATGCCTTGGTGATCGCCAAATCGCTGCGAGACGCCGGGCATTTACCAGATGCGCTGCACCTGGCAGAGAAAGGGCTTGATTTGGATGGCAACAAACATGAATTAGGCGCCTGGCTGGGCCCCATTGAAGAGACTCGGGGACAGATTGATAAGGCCATCAAAGCTTACCAGGCTGCCTTCACCAGTCTTCCTTCGCTGACACTATACGGCACACTCAAGAAGTTATCTGGCACGAATTGGGGAAATTTAAGACCGGTTCTCATGCAAATACTGCAAGCCTCACCCCACATGGATGTGCTTGTTGATGTGTATCTTTCTGAAGAAGAATGGGACAAGGCGATCAGCATTGCCAATAAAGCCGGTGAATGGAATTATTTCCTGATCGAAAAAGTAGCGAATGCTGTTATCCCCTTTCGCCCAGATTGGGTTATCCAGGCCAGCCGAAAACAAGCAGAAGGGTTAATTGCCAAAACCCAGAGCAAATATTATGCCACTGCAGCACGTTGGTTGGCAAAGATGAAACAAGCCTATCTTACCGCTGGCATGAAAGAAGAATGGTTATCTTACCTGGAGGGGTTGAAAAGTACCTATTCGCGCCGGCCTGCATTACAAGCAGAATTGCGCAAGCTTTGAATTTGGGAAATTGAGAATAGTCTATCGATGAATATCAAAATGTACCGAAAATGCCTCCCTGGTAGTTTACGTCTACGGTAAGAGAACTCCACACATCAATTTTAAGGATTATTCCCCCACAATCTCAGGCAAATTTAATAGAGTTAAGTGTTGCCGCCGTTTTGTGTCCTCGACCAATTGAGATGTGAAACCAGATCGGGAGCATAAAGCGAAATGGATTCGACGATCTTCCAACTCAGGCTTGACAAGCTGAGCCTTTCTTTCCAGTTCTGCCAGAATATCAACCCCTACTGGTTTGCTGGTCCATTTGCATTCCACCAGAATGGCATCGTTCTCCCCCAATACGACAAGATCAACCTCTTCGTTCGCATTCCACCAGTTGCCAATACTTATGGGGACAAAAAGCAATTTTCCGGACAACCCGGCTTGCCAAAAAAATTGTTGACACACTTCCTCAAAAGTCAGACTGGAGAAGTGATCGATTTCAGGTATCACCTGGTTTTCCAAAATGATTTGCGCCCCGCCGCGTTCAAGCTGCGAGCGATTCGGATGAACATACCGAAACCAGAAACGCAGATAATGGTCTTTCAAACGATAGATGCCGCGGCGACTTCTTTGTGGTTGTGTTTCGGTAACAGGGACGATGCGTTCCACCAAGTGCAGCTGCTGCAAGGTATCAAGATAAGCGGTCGCGCCTTCTATCCCTGTAGCCTGTTTGATCTCATTCAAATGCGTTTTGCCAGCCGCGATGGCTTGCAGAATCGCGAAGTAATTGCGCGGCTCGCGAAGCTCTTGCTGGAGCACAAAGCGTACTTCATCATATAAAAATGAACCCCGGTTGAGGATTCCATCCAGAATATTCTCTTTCAAGGAATGTTGGGGTTGAATTGTGTGCAGATAAGCAGGCATGCCGCCATAAATTGCATAGGCGCGTATCTGATCCTCCAAATCGAAGGATGGATAAAAAAGCCGGGCATCTTTAAATTGAAGAGGTTCAAGCAGATACTGTGCTGTCCTCCTGCCGTACAACGGAGCCTGATACCCTAAAACAGTTTCTTCCATCATGCCGATATAGGAGCCGCAAAGTATCAGCATGATCTGGCTATTCTTCAGGGTCTGGTCCCATACACGCTGGAGAATGGTCGCCAGAGGTGGATGAGCTGTGACCAGGTATGGAAATTCGTCTAACACAACCACCAACCGCTCGCTTTGTGCAGCCTGGGCAAGCGCATTAAGTAGATCTTCCCATGTGGAGTAAACCGCATTCATTTGGTTAGGGCCAAATAGAGTAGTATTAACCGCTACAGAAAGTGCGGTCCTTAGAGATATTTCTGAGCCCAAGTCTGAGACGAAGAAAATGGAGCGCTTACCTTCGCAAAAGCGAACCAAGAGTTCTGTCTTGCCAACCCGCCGGCGGCCGTAAAGAACAAATAATTCCGCTTTGCCTGAGGTATACCGTTTTTCTAGCAGGTCAAGTTCTGAGACACGGTTGACGAACATAAAGCCCTCCAATTTCTCTGGTGCGTTTACAAAGAAATCCAGATTATGATAATCTCGATTTCTTTATTGATTATAGCACATCACATTAAATAAATTACGATAAATTTTCAAAAAAATCGACAGCGAAGTTTGTGAAAGCCTTCACTCAATTATTGGAGTCCGTCACCTATCAAGGGAAAGTGATAAATTACAAAAATCTATATTCCCAGATACTTATGGCACCTGCTTGCACAATCATCATCCCTCAGGCTTTGACAGCATCAAACGGCTTCGAATCTTAAAGATTATTTCCATTACACAAAAGTTTTTCAAAAAGAGAATGTTCATTCACCAAAACTCAACCATCGTTCTTCGGGTCGCGAAAAAAGTCCTACTTGACCCTGTCATAAAAAGTCGCTATCATACGACTAATAACTCGTAACCAAAGATCCTCCAGCCTCTTCAGAAGAGTGTCCCTCAGGCCAGGCTAAAATGCGGAGCCTGAGGGAAAAACGTTTCGAAACCAGGAAAATTTCTCATAACCCGGAGGTCAGTCGTTCGAATCGACTCCCCACTACTAAAATTAAATCAGAGTTCGTCGGGCTCTGGTTTTTCATTGCCCATAGAGTCGCAGACGGTATCAATTATCAATAATCAAAAATAAGTGTTTCTGAATGAGAGCAAAATGGTAATTTGTATAAAGCCCAAAAGCTCAAAGACTCTTCATCCGTAAATGGTAGATTGTATAATTAATTGTGATGAAAGAGTAAATTGGAATTTTATATCAGAAAGGAAAGGAAAGAAATCAAACATGAACAGACATACCCTACTGATAATTGTGGCCTTAGTCACACCAGTCCTTGCATTCACTACCCAAGCGTTCATTCCTACTGCGCCAACGTCTGTTTTAGTCGTGGAAATTACCCCAAACGTGATCCAGGTTGATACCTCCAGTGGTGAGACGAGCATCGACTCTGCTGCTTTAGCAACCGCGATTGCACCAATGGGAACTGGTCAACTGAGCGCAGAGGAAGCCGATGGACTCCTCTTGATGCGGGAAGAAGAAAAATTAGCCCATGACGTATATATTTATCTGTTTGACAAATGGGGTTTAAATATTTTCAAGAACATTTCCAACAGTGAGCAGACCCATACCGATGCAATAAAAACATTGCTTGACCGTTATGGGTTGAATGATCCCGCTATCGGGAAAGCGGAAGGTGAATTTACCAACGAAACTTTACAGAGATTGTATGACCAGTTGGTTGATTCGGGGAGCAAATCATTATCTGACGCACTCAAGGTGGGCGCCGCAGTCGAAGAAATCGATATTATTGATCTGCAAGAGAAAGCGGCTCTTACCAATCGACAAGATATCCTGCTGGTTTACCAAAATTTAGAGACCGGCTCGCGGAACCATTTGCGCTCTTTTACAAAAACTCTGCAAGCCCAAACGGGTGAAGTTTATCAACCACAATATCTAACTACTGAAACCTATGAGGCAATCATCAACACAGGGATTGAAACTGGAAGAGGGAATGGTCGAGGCCGCAAACCGTAAACCTTTTTATTTTTGGTAACTTATTCTTAACAGCCTGGGAAAGATAAACCTCCCAGGCTTGTTTTGTCATGAGCTATCTTCAAAGTACATCCTTATTCGGAGTTTTTCTTCAGAGGAACCAATCGTTCTCAATCGATTTTTCACAGTTTGCAAAGTCCATGAAGAGTCATAAATTCGTAAAACATGAATACGATTTATTGAGACTATTTCCTTGCGATCTCCTCTATGTAATACAGACATTTCTCAATATATCGGTTCAATATAGCATTCTTATAAGGTTTCTTAGGGACATATTTCTAACGGGATATTAAGCATAACAAATAAAAATTTCAAATCGGCTTTCACTTTGCACCTTTGATTATTTCCAAATGAATGAATCATTTTGAAGCAGAACTTTTCGCAAAGTACAAACAGCGCTATAGATATGTCTTCTACATCGGTAAAAAGATGAAAGCGGTTAAGCCTTATATTTTTACCTAAACATTTTTTACTCGAAAGTGTCTGAGTGATGGTACAAACGGCGTTGCGTTTAACACAACATCGACATCCAAATCATCTTTGAATATTTGTTTCCATTTAGACCTAAATATCAAAAAACAACGATCTTCTAAATGCACTGGATGACTTCTGATTAGGGGGATAGAGTATAATTCGAAAGGTTACTTTAATTCTCATAATTAAATATATAAAAAAGATGCCCGCTTTCACGATTTTCGGACTCATTAATGGAAAGGATACCTTTCGATGAAAAAGCCGCTGATTCAACTGATGACCCTTTTGCTGACCATAATCCTTGCAGCCTTTAGCTCGCCTTCAACAGGGACAACTCCATCCATTCCGATTACAGAAAACACGACCTCCGCTCTCGTTGTGACCTCGGAACCCGGCATCGTAACGTTTGCTGATCCGGTACTTGAGGCAATGGTACGGGGCTCCATGGGGAAGCCGAAAGGCGATATTACTTTGGCAGAGGCACAGGCGGTGACGAGGATGAACCTCAGCAATGAATTGCAGCACTACCATATTTCAGCAGAGCCGCTTATCAAGGATCTCAGCGGATTGGAGAACTTCACTAATCTTGTAACCCTCGACCTCTCTGATCATGCTGTCACCGACATATCACCGCTGCGGGAGCTGACGAAACTGACCGCCTTGTCGTTGGCTGGTAATCCCATTTCGGACATTTCGCCCCTTGCCCGAATAACCAACCTCAGGCTTCTGATTCTTTCCGGCAGTCGGGCGCCGGATTACAGCACATTATCGAACCTGGTCAATCTGCAAGTCCTCCTGCTGGACAATTCGACCATTTCCGACTTAGCTCCGTTGGCCGCGCTGACGAACCTACGACAGCTCTACTTATCCAAAACTTTAGCGGAAGATCTGTCTCCTATCGAGAACATCTATCCCAACCTCGAGCAGAAGGATTTCGTAATCCCCTCTACTCTTGAGGAGCTCGGATTTCGCATGGATGATTCAAGTCATCAGGCTTTCTATGACAGTGAGGATGCCTCTTTCACCATCAACCATGCCAATTGGGGTCCTCCTCCTTTTGAATGGGATGAGAATATCATTCGAATTTCAATGCCTCTGAAAGATGGTTACCGGTTGTCGGTTGGTTATTATGGCATCCACAAAGTCTACGTCTGCCAAATGGACAAGGACAATAATCAACTCGTAAACTATATTTACAACCCCAACGATGGTAGCAATAACCTCGCTCCGGCTAAACTCCAGAGTACGGAACAAACGATCCGTGCAACAATGGAGGTTCTGGAAGGTGAAGATCCACTGTACACGCCGGTGCGTTTTTTTGACGAGACCCTTAAGAACACCTTCAGAATGACTCCTAAAAAAATGTTCGCCTTACCATATCAGCCGCCGACGCTCAAAAGCCTTGGCTTTTACGCCGACCAGGCAAACGCAGTCTATTTATATGAATACCGTGGCGAAAGAGATGTCAACATGGAAGTCCATCGCCCCGAATGGGGAAAGAAGGATTTTGACGTTCGCTTTTTTACTCCTTTAAGTGATGAATACCGCATCGTTGTCACCTATCATGATGCGGAAAGAAGATTCACTGCCGGAGTTGATGACAATAATCAGGGTGGCGCGAAATTTGATTATTTCGTGGATACAGGCCAGTTCGGCAACGAATGGTGCAGTGATAAGAACCAAACGGTCGAAGAATATCTTATCAAAGCTTATAATGACCCCACGATCAAGGATGTCTTTCAGCATTCCATAGACCTAATGGTCCAGTACATTCATGATACTTTTGGGATGACGGTTGAGAAGCTATACGCATTACCTACGGGTGAATAAAGTGTAAAGGACTCCGGTTTTAATCTCAAATAAAATGTACAGTTATCGATCAATCCTTTTGAATCAAAAAAGATAAGAATTTCCTCTGTCACTTAAACCGAACGTTTCTTTTTACGGAAAATCATTAAAGATTTCCTCGAAACTGCCATCCGACTCCTAAAATGAAATATACGGCGACATTATTTGGAAATAGTTTTTATTTTCCCAATTCTGATTCTTATCGATTGACAGATATGCTTCCATCTTCCGCGCCGATCGGTTATCCGTCCGATTTTTAGCTCCTCTCGTTCTACGGGGACAAAAATCGCCAGATGATTTTTTCTTCTCTCTTCCTCTATTTCAATCTCTTTTTCCCATAGAAGAAGATAAACGGCAAAAAGCGGAAACATAGAACTCCTCCGATAACTTACAGAATGTGCTTCATCGGCTCATGAATGGCGGAATCATCATCATTCAGCCTCATCATCTCAATCATCCATTGAGATTTCGCGTCCTTTTCCGTAGTACTTCATATCATTTTCATCGATCGTCCGGAGTACCTTACAAGGATTCCCGACCGCTACAGAATTGGAAGGAATATCCTTTATCACAACACTCCCCGCGCCGATTACACTGTTTTCTCCGATCGTAACGCCCGGGCAAATGATCGTTCCCGCCCCGATCCAACAGTTATCTTCAATCGTTACGGGATCGGCATACATGTATTCGCGATAATTCGGATTGATGGGATGGCTGACTGTTGCGACAATGACCGCCGGTCCAAACATGACATGATTCCCGATTGTGATCTTTCCGTCATCCACAAAATTACAGTTGAAGTTGATATAGCAGCCTTCACCTATTTCAATATTTTTTCCGTAACAAAAATAAATCGGCGGTTCGATCCAAACATCGGCTTTCCCGCCGAAGATCTCTTTGATAAGACGAAATCGCGTTTCCAAATCATTCGGACCGGTTGCATTGAGTGCAATCATTTTTCTTTTGGCATTTTCTCGATCTTCGGGCAATCCTTCACAATTATCCGAAAATAACTTTCCCGAATTTATTCTTTCCCTCATCGTCGTCATTTTTCTCACTCCTTGTCACTAAATTTTTTATTACCGGTTTGCAAAAACAGCCTCTCGTCATTACTCTTCTATCCCACAGGTTCAGGATCACGGGTAATATTTTTCACCCATTTATATTTTCGGAACCGAATGATCGATACCGGCAACTTGATTACCTCATCTAAGCTGATAATTGCATATAACAGAACCGGACGAATATGCCAAACAAAAGCGCCCAAATAACTTAACGGCAAAACGATCCCCCACATCACGATCGTATCAGTCCAAAAACCGAATTCGGGATCTCCGCCGGCCGGAAAGATGCCACCGATGTTCGTTGAGTTGATTGATTTTCCGACACAGTAATAGGCGCTGATGATCAACATCCCATTGAGATAGTCGGCAGCGGTATTGTTCAGATTTACAAGATGTAAAATCAGCGGTTTCAATATCAGGATTGTTATTCCGGCCACCACCCCAAAGAAAAGTGCGTAGATATTCAGTCTTTCCCCGGCTTTTCTTGCCGAAGACAAGTCATCCTTGCCTAAATATTTTCCGATCAGAACAGCTCCTCCGCCGGCGATTCCGCTGCATAAAACAGTCGCAAGATTTCTGACAGCGGATGTGATTGAATTTGCCGCAACCATATCGGAGTCGACATGACCGATAATCGTCGTCGTAACTGTCAATGCGCCGCCCCAGACCAAATAATTTGCTTGGACCGGTAAAGTGTACTTGATAAAATCCTTCAACAGAGTTTTTTCGATCGTACTTGGTCTTGGAAAGTGAATCCGGATATCGTTATTTCTTTTTGAATGAAGCAAGCACAGCCCAAGCTCGACAAATCGCGCGAAAACCGTTGAGATTCCGACACCGATGATCGCTTTTTCGGGTTGGTGCGGGAACAGTACCAAAACGGTTAAAGCATCAAAGGCAATCGTAAGTATCAGAGCAAACGAACTGATCGCCGCGCTGATACCTGCCTTTTCCATGCTCTTGATTGCGCTCAGGTACATTTGAGACAAGCCCATGGCAAGATATGAAACAGAAGCCGTGCGTAAAAATATGGCTCCGTAGTGAATTAATTCGCTGTCGTTTGTAAACATACTCATCAGCATTTCGGGAATCGATACTGACAAAAGAAAGAACAAAATCGAAATGCTTTCAGAAAAAATAAGTGCAATATTAAGGATATTCCCAATGGTTCCGATATCCTTTTTCCCCCAGTACTGAGCGGTTTGAATACCGACTCCGGTTGAAAACCCATAATAAAATAAAGTTAATACAAAAGTTATTTGTCCGGCCAATGAAACAGCTGCCATCGCTGATTGATTGATCATCCCCAAAATGATTACGTCGGCTGAGATCACCGCTGCGGATATTAGATTTTGCAAGGCGATCGGCAAGACCAAAGTAAAAAGGTCTCTGTTGAATTTATGATCGAATTCGTTCTCGCTTCTTAATTCCGTAATCATCGTTTGCCTTTTTGGAATGATGAACCTATCAAAATTGTATTAGATTCACTGCTTAATATCTCCCAAAATAGGATAGAATTCTATCAAAATCATATTCAAACAGATATAAAGGAAACTATGAACAAAGGATTGGAAGTCTTTTCTGATTCATCGGAACGATTAAATTACAATTTTCCGGATTTTCCTTTATACGTGCGAAAAGGAACTTTACATCAATTCTTGCGTTTTGCCGCCGAATGTCATTGGCATCCGGATCTTGAATTTATCTCGGTACTTGAAGGATTTATGGAGTATTTCATCGATGAGCAAATTGTGCGAATAAATTCAGGAAGCGGAATCTTTGTCAACAGCAAGCGTCTGCATTATGGCTTTTCAGCGGATCAAACAGATTGTTCCTATATCGTGGTTGCGGTTCATCCTTCTTTATTGGGAGAAAATACCTATCCCGGGAAAGCCTATTTGAAAGAAAAGTTCGGACCGCTTGCCGAGGATTACCTGATTTTAGATAGCACAGTTTCTTGGCAGATGGAAATCCTTCGGTCAATGTCCGAGTTATTTGACGAGGTAAACCAGAATTCACCGAATATGCTGCGGCTGCTTTCCGAAGCGGTTTCCATATGCGCATCGGTCGGAGATCATATTAAAAAGAACTCGAGTCAACATCCCGATGATCAAAGTTGGATGATCTTTTGGAAAATGGTTGATTTTATTCATCACAATTATGATAACAAAATCTCACTGAAAAATATTTCGGAAGTCGGCTCTGTCAGCAAGAGCCAATGCTGCAAACTGTTCAAAAAGTATGTCGGGCAACCTCCCAACGTCTATCTGAATGCTTACCGCATCCTGAAGGGTTGTGAAATGCTACAAGAGACAAATCGATCGATTTGCGAAATCGCTCTCGCTTGCGGATTTCAAACCGCAAGCTATTTTTCATATGTTTTTCGAATAACAAAAGGAGAAAACCCTCAAGAATATCGCAGAAGAGTTAAAAATGAACCGAAGCATGAAACAGAACTGTCCGGCATGGATCGGTAGGTTGAAATCGTTCTGTACGAATTCTTGTTATTCTTGGTTTTCAGAAACGTCACTCTCAAGCTCTATTGAAAATCATTTGCTTTTGCCTTGAGGAATTTATGAAATCCTATTATATTTTATGTATATTTTTCTTACATAAGTTATCATTATATTTATTGTTTTTATTACTTATTAATTTTAATAATTTGCTAGTTATAGGAATATTCTAATGTTTAGCGATTTCAAATGAGTAAATTTCAAAAAATGTTCAAATTAATTGAATACTTACAAACAAAATTTAACTAAATATAAACAAATCAAAAGACATAATATAAACAGAATGGGGAAAATATGACAAACGAAAATGCAATAATTATTCAAGAAAGCATTGAAAAAGAGATTCAAAAAATCAAATGGAGTAATGCATTCAAAAAATGGATAAAAACAAAACAGTTAAGAAAGGGGGACATGATATTAATTAATAATTCTTTCCTGATTCGTGACCAGTTACTTACAACTAAAAGTCCTTATTATCTTTGTATCATCGTCGATCAAGACGATGATTTACCAATATCAAGTCATCTTGCAGTTACTGATCAATCTTCCAAAATTATTAATGATGATTTTAAACATTATCACAATAAATCTAATGAACTTCCGACCATTCAACCTCTCAATGAATTTATTCAAGAACAATTAGAATCGCTTGGTCAAATAATTTTTATTCTAATCGGAAAAATTGGTGAAACCGAAAAATTTTCTGAAAAAATCGATTTATATAAAAGCTCTGATTTAGAAAACATTCCTATTCAAGAGATACAGATTGATCCATCTCTGCCTGAAGATGTTCCTTTCATTAATAGTCCACCTCTTATCAAATATCGAACTTTACCCAAAAAGACAGATTTGTTGAAGGAAATACAGAAAAATGATGTTTCTACTACTGATATATATGATAGTGCGATAGAAGAAGCTTATGATAGGTTGAAGAAAAATTATTATCAAACTTTACAGATTCCGAAGTCAGGCGAAACATTTAAATGTGGTTTTTTGGATAATATGGCGAAAAGTTTAATAAATCTAGTATCTGATTATAAATCGTCTCTAAAAAATTATGAATCAGATAATACGAACCGAAAAGAATATTATAATGTTCTTCGAATTGCTTATGATTTCGAGAGCGATGCAAACAAAATAATACGATTGTTGATAACTGTTTGTGACTTAAAACCTATTATATTCTGGATGACACTTTCTTCTTATATCGGTCTTTGCGAGAAATTAAAATGCTTATCAGTGCCAAAATGGCAAAATAAAGCCTCATTGAAGAATTATAGTGTAATAATCCACCAAGCCAGAAATAGTGAATTTCATAGTGCACTTTCCTTTAATCATCCCATTAATGTGGATCTAGATGCAATTAATATTAAATCTAAGAAACTACGTTTATTTTCCGAGTATAGATTAAAAATTGAAAACAATTTTGAATTTGAGGATAAGCAGTTAATAGAAATGCTTATGGAATTCACTTGTTCTGAAGAAAAAGAGGTAGATCAAGACTTCTGGAAACGAAATCTTAGAGTAATGGGAGCTTCAATAAATTTTATTACGAAAGTATCAAAAGCGATCAAAATTCTCAATTCATTATCGATATAAACGTGGAGAAATAGATCAAGATTTACTTTGTCATAATATATTGTTCTTATCTATTCATTCTCATTCCATATTTCCCCACTGGCAATCGGTCGCTGAAAGAGTGACATCTTCCCAAATACAAGTAACTCAAACCGGACCTTCGCTCCTCCGAAAATCAACAGGCTATGCGCATTTTCCTGAACTTGCGCTTGATCGAATCTCGAACGTTCGTTCTTTTTTCAAAAAAAGATTATGTCTTTGACCGGCGGGAAATTTCATATTCATAAATCAACAGAGACCGCTTCAAAAAAAAAGAAAGCGGTCTCTGTTACAAAAGCAAAAATCTTGAAATTTACTTCCGTGCGCCCAATATCAAAACGATCAAACCGACAATCGCTACAGCTGCAGAATGCCAAGTCGGAGCACTGAAAGTACTGACCTTCATAAATAATCCCAACAAACCCATAACAACCAGTACCACTCCGACAATCACGGTAGTTATTCCCACCGCTTTCTCATTTTTCAGAGCGATAAATACAGCGGCAACTCCTAAAACAAGTTTAGCGATGGCATGCCACATTGGTTCCGATCCCATACTCATGCCGGGAAGTAATGCCAAAACACCCATTGCAATGATGAGTAAACCGATAATTAATAATACTGTTTTCTTATTCATGGCTTTCTCCTTGTTATAAATTTCCTTGACTTTAGTTAGACTTTACATGTACAATTATTATACATTGCGAAGTATTTGTCAATATATTAAAATAATTAAAGGATTATTTTTTTACTCACTTAGGAAGCAAATTGAAAAAAAAAGGACCGCTCTATAACATAAAAATGGTCAGTAAAGAAACAGGGTTGACACCTGCGACTTTGCGAGCCTGGGAACGTCGCTATGGGATTCCCCACCCTGTCCGATCATCCGGCGGACAAAGATTGTACAGCGACGATGATATATTGCTTTTGAAATGGCTTGTCGCGCGAAAAAAAGAGGGGATGAGTATCAGCCGGGCTATAAGTTTATGGAAGACCCGAGAAATTCACCCTTCCGCTGAAACGAACGTCTCTTCGGAGCCGGTTATGTCTTCGGAAGAAAATGAACAAATTTTAGAAAACCTTTATAAAGTTTGGAGCAGAGCTTGTCTTGCTTTCAACGAAGAGGAAGCGAATTTTGCGATCAATAAGGCGTTGGATATTTCCACGCCCGAACTTGTTTGTACCCAAGTGATACAAAAAGGTCTGGCTGGGATCGGGAAAGGTTGGTATACGGGGAAAGTAAGCGTCCAACAAGAACACTTCGCTTCTGCGCTTGCGACTCGGCATTTGAATAAGCTTATGGAATCAACCCCTATACCTCACGATTCCGATCGAATACTCCTTATCTGTCCTCCGGAAGAAGCCCATGAGCTTGTTTTACTGATGCTGTCATTTTTCCTCCGTCGCCGTGGTTGGAACAGCATCTTTCTGGGAGCAAACACCCCTTTGGAAAAGTTGGATTCCGTAATTCATTCGACGATGCCAAAACTGGTACTTTCCGCTGCGCAAACTTTGCCTGCCGCAGCTTCTCTTTTGAAATTGGCCGGTACGGTGAACAAACAATCTGTTCTGTTTGCATTCGGCGGCGGAATTTTCAACGATATAAAAGGATTATCTCAGCGAATACCCGGGTTTTTTATCGGCAGGAATTTGGAATCCGCACCTCGGGTAATTGAACTTCTGTTGATGCAACATCCTTATTCATCCGAAACTCAACCGTTGCCGATTAACTATTTGAATAGTTTGGAAGGATTTAAAAGGCACAAAGGAAACATCATAAATCGGATAAATCAAATCCTCAGCTTGCACTCTTTCCCTTCCTTTCAATTGGAGTTGGCAAACACACATTTTATTCCCGGGGTAATTGCAGCGCTTTCGTTGGGAGACATTCATTTTTTGGACTATTTAAAAAAATGGCTGAACGGATTACTTAAAAATTATGGTTTGTCCTCTTCTTTGATTTCTCAATATTACTTGGCATTTCAACAAGCTGTACAAGAACAGATGGACAATAAGGAAAACCCGATTTTGGAATGGTTATCTATTTCTTAAACCGATTCGCTGAGAAGAAATCAGTGAACGATTTTTTGCCATATGAACATCTCAGAAAAAACGGATTCGAATTCACCATCGTTTTTATGGAATCCGGCGAAAGTGTTGATTCACTCTCATACATCGATCAGAAAGAAAGCGGAATTTTTTACATAAATCGGTTATGACGGAGGCTTTATAAATGAATAAAAAAATACGCATCCTTCTTTCGGTGCTGGGAATCATTTTGATTTTGCTCGGCGCAGGTTTGATGATTTGGAATAAAACGACTGCAGAGCCGATGCCAGAAGCCCTTGCTTTTCTGCAATCCGATCCCGAAGTAACGGTCGAAATCGGTCATTGGCTCATTTTTACACCGGCTTCTGAATTTCCTGATACAGGATTCATCTTTTATCCGGGTGCGCACGTGGATTACAGGGCTTATGCCCCGGCTGCACATCGGATTGCGGCCGAAGGATTTTTGGTGATTATTGTACAAATGCCTCTCGACTTGGCAGTATTCGATATTGATGCTGCCAAGGATGTCCAAGCCGCCTATCCGCAAATCCGCCATTGGGCAATCGGTGGACATTCGTTGGGCGGCGCCATGGCTTCCGCATATGCGAAATCTCACCCCGACTCTATCGAGGGCTTGGCATTATGGGCTGCCTACCCATCTGCAAACGACAGCTTAGCGGATTCCGAAATCCGGGTTGTTTCCGTATTCGGATCGGAAGATGGTTTGGCAACCGATAAAAAAATCGAGGCTTCGAAACAATTGCTGCCACCGGATACCATATGGGTAAAAATCGAAGGGGGAAATCACGCTCAATTCGGTTGGTACGGAGACCAGGCAGGCGATAACGTCGCCACCGTCTCTCGTGAGGAGCAACAAGAACAAACAATTTCGGCGACGATAAAAATGTTGGAGCAAATAAAATGATTCGTAATCAATGGTATGTTGTTTTGGAATCCAAAGAAGTCGGCACACACCCTGTAGGCGTCGTCAGACTCGGAGAAAAATTCGTTATTTGGCGCGATCAGACCGGAAAAGTTTATGCGGCAGCGGATCGCTGCCCCCACCGTGGAGCAATGCTCAGTGCCGGGAAAATCGAAAACGGACACATCCAATGCCCCTTCCACGGCATCCAATTTGACGGTTCGGGCAAATGTGTTCTGGTACCCGCAAACGGGAAAAACGGCTCGATCCCGGAGGCAATGCACTTAAAAGCCACTCCCACCTATGAAGAGCACGGCTTGATCTGGCTCTGGTGGGGTGATTCGAAACCAGATGGAATCCCTGATTTTTTTACCGATATCGATGATACCTTCTACTATGGTTCCGCTCATGATCCTTGGGATGCTTTTTACTCAAGGGTGATCGAAAATCAGTTGGATGTTATCCACTTGCCATTTGTCCATCGTCACACAATCGGCCGCGGAAATCGGACTTTAGTCGACGGTCCCTTCGTTGAATGGAAAAATGACAGGATGATCTATACCTATGTGTTCAATCGGGTTGACGACGGCACTCTTCCGCGAAAATCCAAAGAGCTTGCTCCCAAATCCGCGACAAGTGTCCATTTGGAGTTCATTTTTCCCAATCTGTGGCAAAATTTCATCAACGAGAAAGTTCGTGTTTTAGCGGCATTCGTCCCGGTGGATAATGATCATACAATTCTTTACCTCAGGTTTTATCAGAAATTTTTATCGGTTCCGATTTTAGGAAAAATGGTAGCAAATTTGGCAATGCCGGTTAATGTTTATATTGCACATGAAGACCGCCGGATCGTCATCACGCAACAGCCGAAAATAAGCGGCTTGAAAATAGGTGAAACCTTGCTTCAAGGAGATTTGCCGATTATCGAATATCGACGAAAAAGAGCGGCTTTGCTTGAAAAAAATGAAAGCAAGACCGTTTCCTGATGCACAAAAATACAATGACACATAATTTTTTGTCCGATGGATTCAGTGCATCTTTTTGCTGCTCAAGAAAATATTGTTTTATAAAATCGTTGAGATAGACATGGAAAATAGTCGAAAGAATTTCTACGATGCGATCATTATCGGCGGAGGACTTGCGGGACTCACAGCGGCTTCATTCTTGGCAAAAGAAGGGAGAAAAGTATTGGTTTGTGAACAGTCGGATCAAGTGGGAGGACTGTTCAATTCATTTTGGCGATCGGGATATTTATTTGACGGCGGAATAAAAGCTATCGAAAACAGCTCGGTCATGATGCCTATGCTGGCGCAACTCGGATTATTGGAACAGGTTCATTTTCATCCAAGCCCGATTGCTCTTATTATCGGTGGAAATATCCAAGTTATTCGACAATTTGAAGATGTTGAATCCTATTTTCGCATGTTGCAGGAATTCTTTCCCTCGGAAAAAGCCGGCTTGAAGAAAATCCTTCAAGATACAAAAACTGTTTATGATTTGATGGATGGCTTCCTGTCTTTTCCGATTCCTTTCTTTGATTTACCGAATACTAACAATGAGGTACGAGCAGAATGGTTTAGAAATCAAGGTGCTTTATTAACACATATTCCCCGCGCATTATCGCTGATGCGCCAGGATTTTCGACCTTATTTAGAAAAACATCTCAACAATTCAAACCTTATCAACTTACTCAGCGATCTTTTCCCGGACGGAACGAGTGTCTTCTTTGGATTGGGGTATTTTCGTATGTTTACGGACTATTATTATCCGGAAGGAGGCATCCGGACCATTCCTCATCTACTCTCAGAATCCATACTAAATTGGGGAGGAGAAATCAGGCTGAACACTCGGGTGGAAAATTTGCTTTTCGATTGCGGTAGAGCTTCCGGTGTCCGGTTCTTAACTGGAGAAGAAATTCGGGCAGATTATTTGATCGCTGCCGGAGATTTTCGCCAAGCGCTCACTCAACTGACTCCGGAAACAATGCTCCCGAAGAAATTTAATCAAAAATTACAAGATGCGGAGGTCTCACACTCCGTATTCAACGTTTTCTTGGGTGTCGACCGATCCGTCGAAAGTTTAGGCCTTCAAGGTTGTTCGCATGTTTTTTATCATCCGGATTTAGACGGTATCTCGGAAAATGATCGGATTCATCGCTCAGATTACTTTCGGCATGTTCCTCAGGAGATTTCCGTCCCATGCCTCCACCAAAATGAGCTTGCACCTCAGGGCAAAACGGGAATAATGATCAGCGCAATGACATCCTGGGATTACAATGGCGGTTGGGAAAGAGAACCTGCGGAATATGAGAGTTTAAAAGAAAAATGTACATCCGATTTAATCGCCGGTTTGGAAAAGTTCATCCCCCATCTAAACGATCATATCGAAATATGTTTCTCGGCGACACCGCTCACAATAGCCCGACGTACTTCCAATACAAAAGGAGCCATTATGGGTTGGTCTTATCACAGGGAACAGACTTTCTCACGAGGGAATTTCTTACAAATGAAATCAAGCGTTTTTACTCCCATTCCCGGGTTGTTGACGGCCGGTCACTGGGCATATTCACCGGGAGGATCACCGGTAGCGGTATTAACCGGAAAATTAGCTGCTGAAGCGGTATTACATGACTCAAATAAAAAGGCCGAACACAAAAAATGAAACTTTATGAAGATTTTATTTTAAGGGATCACTATGATGTAATCGTTATCGGCGCAGGTCTGGGTGGAATGGCAGCAGCCGGATTATTGGCGAAACGAGGACTTTCCGTTTTAATGATTGAGCAACAAAACAAGCCCGGCGGAGCCTGTACTTCATTTAAACGAGAAGACCATATTCATGATGTGGGGGCCGCCATGTTATATGGTTTCGGTCAAAAAGGGTTCCGGCCGTTCCATTTTTTACTCAATGAACTCGAAGAACCGATTGATATGATTTCCCATTCCACTTTAGCCCGTATGAATTTTGAAGGGAAAGAAATTATCTTTTGGCCGGATCTGCAACGATTTATCGATGAATTAATCGAGTTGTTTCCGGACGAAAAAGAAGGCATTAGAGCTTTTTATGCGGATCTCTACAAAATGTATGAAAATATCGTCATTAAGAATGAAGTCATCGTCCCTCCTTCCGAATATTCCCCGCGCCAGGGTCTACGGCGTCTGATCAACGATCCGTTTTCGATTTTTAAAATGCAAAAATTATTATCTACCTCTACTCTGGATCTATTGAAAAAGTATTTCCATTCTCCCGAGCTATTCAATTTTTACGATAAACTTTGCTCCGCTTATGCATATACCACCGCGGAAGAGACACCGGCGGTTCTGGCTGCGACCATGTTTATCGACAATCACATCGGCGGCGTCTATTATCCGGCCGGTGGTGCACAAATGCTCCCGAATACAATCGAAAGAGCTTTCGAGCGTTACGGCGGTCAAACCCTTTATCGTCAACTCGTCGACGAGATCCTTATCGAAGACGGGCGCGCTTATGGTGTACGACTGCAAAATAAAACCGAAATATTTGCCGATCGAGTGATAGCCAACGCAACCGTCTGGAATATTTACGGACATCTGGTGCGACCGCGGCATATTTCTCCGGATCGTCTTAAATGGGCACAATCTTTAGTGCCGACTTTTCCAAGTATGACACTTTACATGGTTATCAGTCGAGAGGCTATTCCGGAAGATTCTTTCCCTTGGGAAATTTTCATCGAAAATCGGAAAATAATTGATTCATCTGATTTAACGTTATACATAAACTCACTCGTTGATCACTCACTTTGTCCCCCGGATGAACTGGTTGTAATGGCAATCGCACCGAATTTTTGCTCTTGGCCGCATATGGATGATCCAACTTACCGTTCACCAGAATATGAAGATCAAAAACGTAGAGAAGCGGATCGAATGATTGATCAAATTGAGCAACATATTCCCGGTTTTAAACAACACATCCGCTCATTAATCATCGGATCACCAACCACGATCGAACGATACTTGCTTAAAAACGGCGGAGCGGTCGGCGGTCCAAAAAATCAAATCGGTCAGGAAATGCTCAAACGACTGCACGCACGCAGCGAATGGAAAAACCTCTATTTTTGCGGAGACTCAACCGTGATGGGCACCGGTGCCCCGGCAACCGTCGTATCCGGAATCGGCGCAGCGAATGTTATTTTGCGCGAATTGCATCAACCCGAATATGATACTCACGTCTTCCCCGAAGAAGTTGTTCATTTTATTCAACCTCCATATCACAGACCGAACTACATTTCCGGCACACCTGTTTCGGTCGAAAATGCATTTTTGGCTGCAGCGAAATGTCAAGGATGTCTTCATCCGCGATGCAGAAAGGGTTGCCCCGCGGGAATTGATATTCCGGGATTTTTGCGCAGGATGGAAACAAAAAATTACATCGGGGCAGCCCGCCTTATTCATGAAAAAAATCCTTTCGGAGAAACCTGCGGCTTAAACTGTGCGGCGAATCATCTTTGCCAACAATTTTGTTATCGCCGGGACTTCAGCGGGGAACCGGTAAATATCGCCGAACTTGAGCGATGGGTTTGCGAGCAAGCGGGAGAAGAAGGTTGGCAAAAACACGAAAAATCGACCGTAAACGGGGAAATCGCCATCATCGGTGGAGGATTGGCTGCAATGAGCTGTGCTTATTATCTGGCTCTCAGCGGATGGGGAATCAGTATTTTCGCGCCGGAAAATCAACCTGGAGGCAAATTTCCGGAAAAAATGAGATCCGATCCGGTTCTTCAAGCATCTTTCAATCGCGATATCCGGGGAATTTTTGCCGAAGAAATACGCTTTTTCGGAAATCAGAATCCGGTTCATGAGGCCGATTTGAAAAGAATGCTCAAAGAATATGCGTGCATTTTTATCACAAAAGATCAATTTTCAGAACGAGAAAATTTTGATGAGGTCGAGAAAAAATCTCCGGGACTTTTCTTAGGCGATGAGTTTTTAATAAATGGCATCTCACCGGTTGAAGCTGTAGCTTGCGGGCGCAAGAAAGCCGTTGAAATTTACCAATATTTACGGAATGATTAATGACTCAATGCATTTTTTCATAGTTAAATTGGGAATAGACAAAGCTTTGGCACTCACGCACCATATTGCGCACGCTTTTTATACTTGTTCGTTCCGATATCGAATGCCTTCCATACTTCAGCTAACTATAACTGAATTAACCGGCAGCGATTTTCACCATATTGAATCCGCCTCCCTGTCGATGGACCTCAAACCGTGGATCTTTTCTGAGGGAATCTAACCCGATAGTAATTTTAAAGGGGGAGAGCTCGGGAAGATGAATTAAATCCTCAAATAATAAGGTATCCGCTGGAAATGCATATAACGCACAGGTTAATAGCCAACTTTGTATGACTGCTGAAGATGAAAAATGACGGAGCATAATTTGATATTCCTTCGGTTGGCTTGATTTCGTTAATGTTCCCCAGTCGAGCAAGGATGCGATAATGCGTTCCACCGAACGATCCAATCCACCGAGATGCCCATATATTCCGGCAATTCGATCCTTAATCATTTTTTGGGTTATCAGTTCGTTGCTGCGACTGATTTGTCCGATTGCGGCAACGCAATTCCTAAAAAAAGGATAACGGACCAGGGTCATTCCATAATGCAGCCATAGACGCTCATCGGATGATGACAATGTAGGAAAAAGCATTAATGCATCCTGTCGAATTTGCGGATCCGTTTTTTCGGTTTTCACCCAGATCGCTGAAAGCACATCAATCGTTTTTCGTTTTGCTTCTGTTCCCGTTATGTCATTTGAAATTGCTTCAGCCAGGTATTGGCGAATAAAAATCGGATCTTTTTTTTGGACACACAAAGATGCGGTGATATCCATCCAATCCAGTTTAATTGTCCTGCAAAAACCAATACCTTTATCCATTACATACCTTCTTTTGATATTTGTACAAAAGGAACAATGGCTTCATCAATTGAAATTCCTCCGTGTGTCACAACAACTTGTCCGTTTAATGCAAACGCTTGTCTTCCAGTAGGCATCAAAACTGCCGCTTGATTCGGCAACAGACCATCATTATCCCACAAATACGTTTCCGGAAATGCTTTTTGAACTCGTATTGCAAACAAATGATCCATGTATATTCGAGCTCTCATACCTCTCGTCTGAACTATAAGTCCTTCATTGGGTTGCCCAAACCCGGTAGCTTCAACATGCCCATGATCACTCGCGATAAAGACAGAATAGCCATGATTTAGATACCATTCAATCATATTTTCGAGAGGAATAGAATTTTGATCACTTTTTGAATCAAGCCATAATTGAAGAGATGATTGATAATCTGTCGCGCCCAAAACGGCGTTATGTGTCAACTTATCCAAAGTATCGTCAATTAAACACCAGGCATCGATATTAGGGTTCTCTAACTCCACTTGTTGATCATTTTGTCGGTCATAACGGAGTGAGACAAATTGGCACCTGTCCGTTGCTATATTTTGTAGTGACCAGAATAGTTTCCAAAATTTTTCTTCGGAAATTTCTTTTTTGAATTTTGTAATAAAATCATCCGGGCGCAGTCCGGAAATTAATGCTTTTCGAGAGATAGCTGTAATTGTCGGTACTTGGGCTAACAATGTCTTTGTCTTCATATCCCAATCGGTATGACGGGCTGCCCATTTCGGATAAATCACTTGCCAGTCAGCTAACGAGAGACAGTCCATGATGAGTAAGACAACTTTATCGATTTTTTTCAGATCACGTAAGTGTGCCAGATAATGAGGAATGTGGTTCACATGGTGGGGATTGGGTAAACGTAAGACACCGAGTGTCGAATAATTATTCATTAGCCAGTCTGCAAACAATGGATCCAGATCTTGGATAAATCGATTAAAATCGCTTTTTTGTCGGGGTTGAATTTCAAAATCAGAGAGATAAAGGTAACTGCAAAGTTCAGACCAAATTAGCGCAAACTGGTTCCAATCTTCCCAACCGGAATCGAGATTCTTTTTGAACTTTTCTAATCGCGCTTCAACTTCCTCAAAGAGTAGTTTTAATCTCTGAAACCGTGGATCGACTGCAGAAACACCGGGTTGCACCCAATACGGCAATTTAGTCCCATCATTAATTTGCAACGGTTGGATGATCCCATAACGTACAAGCTTGGGAACCATATCTTGTAATCCTGAATCATTTCGAAAGGGAATGGCATAAGGAACATCCGCTCCATCAATCCTGTTTTCAATGAATGAATTTTCAACAAAGAGTCCCCATTGTTGTTGAACAAAATTCTGAAATATCTTATTATTACTGATTAAAAGATTCACATCCCAATCTTTATATAGGGGATATTTCTCTAACTGATTTACCAAATTCTCTTTCAAAAGATCGGGAAGAAAATTCTGTCGGTGATGATATTCGCTCAACCATCCGATTAATCCTTGGGGTTGGTTTAAAACATTCATATCAACACCAAATATTTCAGATAACAAATAGTCGATTGTTTTTTGTCGGCTTAAGATTTGTTCCGGCTGTTTCAGAAGTTCAAGCTTTTCTATTTGCTGCGGTGAAAGAACTTTTACAATCGGATAAGCTAAATTCGGAAAGAATTGATGTAATGATAGGCTAATCCGATAGGCTGCCTGATAGAGGTCATAAGGAAGGTCTTCCAATTCTCCTGTCGTATAAATAATGATCGGATGCTCGGCGGTAAAAGGTCGAAACTCTTCCGCTCGATAGCGTAACAGAACAGGGTCATCTTCTTGGATTATTTCAAACCCGCGGTTTTTTAATTCCTTTAATGTCGCTTCACTGGCTAACAAACAATCGACATCACTGACGAGAGTGAGCGGATGAGTATGAGAAGGGAACAAATCTAATAATTTGGAAATCACAAAGGTTACCAACAATCGGGTTTCTTAAATGTGCCGTTCTTATCCTTCATAATAACCGGAAATTGGCTGATAGATAGGACGTTATGGCGGATGTCTTTTACAAAAGTCGCAACTTGTTTTAGTTCCTGACTCGGTTTCTTTGGATAAGGATTGAGTATTATCACGCTCTTATTAAGTTCATTCCGAACTACTTTGATTGGTTCGATTAGATCTGAATCATTACTGATTACAATCGCCACACTATAAGCTTTCTTATATCCATCATTCAGAAGGTGAGTTGCGATATTGACATCCGATCCCTTCTCTTCAGTCTTTATAACTTCAGCATAACGGTTTTCCCCGGGAATAGGATTCGCCAATGGCATTTTAACCGGATGTGCTAAGAAATGACCAAGGATAATATCTAAATTGGGAATCGTCTTTAATGCTCTTAAATAAGTTTGCTGACGGATGGGTTTATTCTGATCATTTTGATAAGCACTTACATGAGCGGTAAAATATTTAATCTTTAGAACATGATTTTTTGGCAGGATTAATCGAATCATTTCTTGTATATCCAACCATTTGTACTTTGTTCCTTTCACCGCTCCATAATAGAGATTAAACCCGTCTACATATACATAGGATGGAATTGTATTTTTCTCTACCATAATTTGTTCGTTTCGCCTATTTAAATAAGCAGAGGCGGATATTCACCGCCTCGCACCCTGCTCCCGAAGGAACAGAGGGGATATACTTATTTTATAGCATGGATCATTTGAATTGTCAAATAAGTCTTTTACTTTTGATCCGCCGTACCTATTCATTTTTGTCAACTCCTATTTCTTCCGCAACAGCGCGCCATCGTAGTACATCAACAGATCGGGATCTTCGCGCAGCACGTCTTCGGGTAACCGTTCGGCTACCGTTACGATAGTCTCGTAGTCCTGGCGCTTGAAGCAGTCGGCAAAGCCGGCGCGCACCGCTTCACTGCGGAAGATGCGCAACCGGCCGGTGCTTTCGGTGTATTCCTTGAACTCCTTGAGGAGGGCGCGCTGGCGGACTTTCTCCAGGTCGCTGGCTTTATTGTGGTCCGGCACGTACCACTTGCCTTCTGCATCTTGCAGGAAATTCTGCTTGAGGATCTCGATCAGCTCTAATGGCTGCTCGTGTTTGGCACGATTCATCACGCGGTTGAAGTCGTTGGTCAGGTCTCCCTGGGTCTTGGGTTCGCCGCCTGAATCTGGATCAAGCTGCTGCCTGAGCCAGGTAATGGCGGTTTTCTCGTCGTTGACGAACAGGGAGAGCTGTACCGGCTTTTTTGCGTTGAGCATAGCGCGGTCGTATTCGGCCACCTGATCGGGCAGGAAATACATACTGTCGCGGCGGGTGAAGCGTTGCTCCAGCCCGGCATAGAACTCGGGAGCCGAAAGCGGCACCATCACCCCGCGCTGGATGTGAAAAGCGACCATGCGGTCGAAGAGGAGGAAGGCTTGCCGTTCGACGTTGACCACCGGGACGCCGTTGGCTTCGTTAACCACCGGCAGCTTGCCCAGGTGGTAGCGCACGAATTCCCAGGCGCCGTCTTCTGTTCCGGCTATGAGCTTGAAACGTTCTTCAAGGTTTCCATTGGGTTTATACGCAGAAATAATCAAATCTTGTTTGACTGCGGCGGTCGTGGTCACTTGCTTAAAGGTTTCTTGCTGCTTATCCAATACGCGCACATCGGCAATCACAAAGCCCGCCCGCTGCAAAGCTTCCTGGATAGCATTCCAGACTGAATTTTGCGAATTGTGAAACTCAATCGTCATCCAGCGTCCAGGTTTAAGTACTCGATAGAATTCATCAAAACATTTTTGCATTATCGCTTGATATTCAACCAAGCCCTTGTGCTGTTCTTTATTCATAATGGCTTCGGTTCGATTGTTAGTTAGTACACGTAGCCATGATTCCCATATGTAATTGAGTTCAGAATACATTAGGTTGGATCCAAATGGGGGATCAACAAATATGTATTCCATTGAAGCTGATACTACATTTTTCGTGTGAGATGCGGATTGAGTAGTAATAGTCGAACTCTGACTAAGAATAGTACTAACTACTGTTTTTATTAAGTCAAACTTTTCAGTAATACCATTGATTATATTTTTTTCAAGAGGTAAAGAACTTATATATAGCGTTCCAGGCTGATTCCCCGTAAGAAGTGGCTTTTTACCTCCTGCTTTAAAAATCATCCGTGTCATTTTTGTGCTGTGGGCCATGTTGTACGACGATAAAATAAACATTAATAGGTCTTTATTTTTCGTGTTTAAGTTGCTAAATTCAATAAAATTACGTATATATGCAATAATCGATAGATTTCGTTTTGTGTAAAAATGGTGCACATGCGTCAATCCATGGCTGATTTTAGGCTGCTGGGTATTAAACCCTAGGGGCAGCATATTGGTGGGTACTGCATAAGAAATTTCACTTTCCTCAATCTTTTGAATCAAGGCCAGATCCGCCGCTTCTGGCTGCTTTTCAAAGCGTTTCTTGCCTGCTGTGTAGTTGATCAGCACCGGCACCTGTTTTGCCTGGCGAATGGTTTGCTTCAATTCCCGGTCATAGCGCGTTTCCCAGGCGCGTTCCGCACGCAACGCGCCACTATTCTTCCTGGGGCTTTTTGCTACCCGCGTGCTGCAACCCGGGCAGTTCCAGTCATCTCGGATATTGCCAGCTTCCTGGTCCAACGCCACATCCCAAAAGACCATCTCCTGGCCACAGTTGGGGCAAACAAACACATCCGACCAGACGGTGTAGTTGATCTTGCCCTTCACGCGGTGAGGGTCATCACAATTGGGGTGCCAGGTCTCGTACATCCAACCGCATTCCCGTTCCACTTCCCTTAAAACTCGTTTGGCTTCGCGCTCAAAAGCAATTGCATCCACCGGGGTGTTGTAGTTGTAGGCAATAAAGGTGGCAGCAGGGGAGAGGTCGTTCAACACCGCCTTGCGCACCCCCAGACGCGAGATGGCTTTCTCGCCCTCCCAAACCACGCCATTCTCATCCACACGGTAGCCCAGGCTCTCCACAGTCTTTTTATCGCCGCAAAGTTGCGCGGCCACGCCGGTCATGCCCGTACCACAAAAGCCGTCAAAGACAATGTCGCCCGGGTCGGTGTAATGCAGAATGTAGCGCATGATGACTTTATGCGGCACCTTGGTATGGTATGTATGGGCATTGTAGATTGGGCCATTTCTGCCTTCACTGACATCTGAAGCAAAAGGATCACGCTGGTATTTTTCGTCTTTTAACCCAAGCTTCTGCCGGATTTCCTCCCGCTCCTGCTGCCATTGCTCGATAATCTCCGGCAGGAAGGGATTGGGGCAGGCGGTGTAATAGGGCGGGTCCGACAGCGCCAGGATGTCCTCATCGGTTCCAATCGGGAAGCCTTCAATGGCGCGGAAGGCGGGATCTTTGAGGTATTCCGCCAGCCGGTGGCGATATTCGTCGCGTTTTGCCTGTTCTTCTGGTGTTACTATAGAATTTTCCTGGGGGATTAGTTCGGGTTGAAGTTCAATCATGAAATTCCTCTTTTAGTTCATTTGTTTTAAGATTAAGTCGAATGGTATTCCACTTCGGTTGCCCGGGGAGAGTCGTAGCTTCAGCTAAAATACAGCGAGAAATATTAAAATCAAAACACAGGGTAACCGCCTATGAACCCCATCAATTGAGGGAGCTTTTGTAAAACTCTGTCATTTGACCTCTTGGAATTGTTGATCCAGTGTCAAACGTGTATTACCGGCATCATGACCTTGCATCTGCTGATCTAAAAACCGTCGGAAACGATTCAACATTTCTTCTTTTGTACAAGGTAATCCGCCTTCTTTCAATGAATTCAGCAGAGAATTAATCGACAATGCCACTGCAGAAATACCACGTAATGCCTGAATAGCAACCGGTATAAAATTATCAGGCAGGGTTTCCGCATCATCACTCTGCGCTAAAAATTCTTCGATTGGTTTCCGTTCGTTTGCCGACATGGCTCCCAGGCTGTGTCGGGCGGTTTCACTATTCAGATTGTCGCGCAAAGCTTTACGCCAGTTTTTTAAGATATCACTCAATTGAGAATCGAGATTTTTAACGGTGGTATCCGAACTGACTGATACGGACTGCTGAGAAGGCCGGAAGTGGCAAAATGGGCAGGTAGGACTTTCAATCAAAACTTTCTCATGAAATTCAAGACATTGAACCAATTTTATAAGTTGATTATTCCATTTTTCGAGTTCACCGCTGCGGGCTAATAAATCAATTTCAGAAAGCGCATGCACCGATTTAAGACGTTTATCGTTATATAGACGCTTGCGCAAATTGTCTCCTTCAGCCGAAAGTCGAGCTCTACGGTGCAAGTCACTATAGACATTCATATATTCTTTTTTAAGCTGAGATAAATCTCTGATTACAGCCTGCAAATCGAAACCTTCATCGCCATTTCCAAAATTCCGAACTGAATCTAATGTTTTATTCCGGATAAGGTTGGCATGCCGGTTCCATTCATGGTCTTCCGGTAAGTTAGCCTGGGCTTCTGCCAGATATGTAGTATATGGTTGAATTTCATTAACGATATCGAAAAGCTGTTGTGTTCGGCGTACGGCTGAACGATATGCTAAATTTTCCTGGATTTTTTGAGAGTTATACGGTAGATTTCGTAATTTTCCCACCGTGTTATATTTCTTCATTTCTTCCAGAAAAAGTCTGTACCCTCGCGCTGCCGGTAAAAGATCGTTTTTATATAAAGGAACATTCGGGACATCAATACTTACCACAATGCCTTGTTCCGTTACGGACTTTATTCCGTCGGTAAAAATTGGTATGTTCCATAGCTGAACACCTTTTTCCAATCGATCCTGAAGTTTTACAACCATTTCCAGTTCCGATTCTATCAGTTTCTGAAGATCAGCCACTGCAGTTTCACGAGTATTTTCATCCCGTATTAGACCGGACTGTAATCCGAGCCCTTCAAATATCTTGACCCATAGAGAAATGGGCAAAGAGCGCGGACGTTTGTAAAAGCGAAAATTTACAATATCATTGATCGGACGGTTAATAAAACGGTCTAATGAATTTGCATCCATTTCCACTTTACCGTCTAAATTAAGAACAATGTCACCGTTATATACTAACGAAACCAAAATAACCGCTACCCATTCCGGTTCTAATCTGAATTTAATATCTTTTTCCACCGGCTGAATTCCGCCCGAAACCTGTTCAATCACTTCCCCGCGATTTACGACCTGGTTTTCCTCTTTACCATTGAGCAAATTTAAAAAATATCCGGCATAAAGGGATTCGTACGGTCGGATTTTTCCTTGTCCGTCCATAATACCCAATCCTTCCAAAACACCGCGACCTAAATTTGAACTACGTCCACACAAAGTCCGGATAGCTTCTAAAGCACTGTTCGGTCGAGCGGTTTCGGTAACGGGTTGGCTCAATCGTTGAAACTTGGGGTAATTTGGATAAAGGTCTTCAAACTCCGGAGCTAATATAGTGGAAGCGATTTGATTGATTAATTCATCGGGATTTTGACTGGTGGTATTTTGAATACGGGAGAGGACAGATCGAATCGGCTCGTCAACACCCTGATAAATCAAATGCAAATTTCTGGTTATATGCTCCTTCAACCAATTCACCAGAATACGAAAATTGTTTTCAACTTTATTCCCATATTCTGTGCGATACTCCGTAGATTCATTGGCCATAGCCCTCGCACCCGCATACAGCCGTATTTTTGTTTCAAAGTCCTGATCCAAACCTTCAAAATAAAAAATGACTTCATCGGCTAATTTTTGATCATTCCAACCGCGCTCCAAATATGGCGGTAAAAAGTAGATATAAAAATCACGGGGTGGTTGAGCAGTCGTACGTTCATCCGGCGGACCGAAGAAAAAATATCCCGGACGGGTAACTTTATGATCGGCCCAAACTAATTCATAAAACCAAATATGATAGCCGGTCAAATAAGTTGTATCGCTTAATCTGAGAATCAGGCGCAGCGCATCAAAAAAATAAATATTTAGGTCCGATTTGTCCATAAAGTCGCCCCGATCATGGATTTTTTGATCAAAATCCACGGCTTTTTTTAAGTCCAGATAATACTGATTGTTTTCCGGATTATAAGAAAGGAACTGACCTTGGACTGTTTTCATTATTTCATTTAAAGCGACTTGCACTTGATCCAGCAAAAAATCAGCATTGTTTACTTCGGAAGGTAAACGTTGAAAGAGGCATAATCCGTCACGCAGACTTTCCGCGGTCACACCCAGTGGTACATAAATATCCTCCGTGGTTAAACGTTGAACACTGAGGGCATGAATAATACGAATTGCCATATCTTTCAGTTGGGGGCGAGTATAGGCATTTTGAATAAGATTTTCCAATAAATTACTCTTTTCAACCACTTTAGCGATTTCATCTATACTCCGTAAGCTGGGATCATCTTGGATTATCTTCCAGTAATGATCGTATGAAATTAATCCGGGGCGGTCATCAGGGACTTCTTGATCCAGAACTTTTCGAATAGCGGTACTGAACGTTTTCAAAACCTGCCGCTTCTCTGCGATTGCTAAATTCTCAAATACTTCCACGTAAACAGGATGAATCGGAAAAAGATCGATAAACTCGTCCATTCTTTCGGCCATTGATTTATATAAAGAAACAAAATTACGTAAATACTCGGAAACGATTGCTTTTTGCTTATCGTTCTTTTTCAATAAGCGTTGAGATACGACAAAAGTAATATCTTCACGCGCAATATTAATTTGTTCAAAGCGGTCTTTCACGCGGCGCAATTGATCCGCGACAAAATTAAAACGAGGATTTTCAAATAATGTTTCCTGCAAACCACCTATAAACCGAAATGGGCAGGACGTTGACACTTCTCCCAATTCTCTCAGAAAACCGAGATCCAGAATTAAGGCACGCTGTTCACGAGTACGTAAATAATCCAATAATTCATCGACAACTAATAAAATTCCCATGCCGGGATATTTCTCTTGAAAAGCAGCTGTCGCTTCGATAATCGATGTTTTATTGTTGGTAACTTGATCAGCTGACGGGAATGTAAAAGAAATATCCCAAGAATGGAATGCCAATTGAAGCTCGTTCAATAAAATTTCTCTCAATCCACCGGTTACACTGCCTATTTCTACCCGCACAACCTTAAACTTTCCGGCAAAACAACCGGACGCACTTTTAACTTTTTCGTTTGTAAGATATTCTTTTAATTCCGCACTTTCTGCTATTGCAGAAATTGCAGACATCAAATGACTCTTTCCGGTTCCGTAATTCCCGACAATTAATATTCCTTTATTGTCTTGAGGCTGATTGATCTGCAGTTGCGGAAAAGCCATGTCAATAAGTTTATTCGCCATAGTATCGGAAATAGCATAAGTCTCTATAAGGCTTTTTGCTTTTTCTTTTTTTTCCGCATCATGTAACTGGATTACTGTTTCAATCGGAGTAAATTGGACAAGGTCTCGATAAAGCATAGTTTATTCTCCTAACCGATTAGATATTTGTTGAATTATAACTTTAGGCTGGAAAGATTGACCATCCGATATCTCCCAGGTTCGATAGTGATGATGAATGGGGATTGCATACGAAAGAACATTTGAAGAATAATTTCCAGGCCATAGGAAAACAATCTTCTTCAAACGTGTGAGCTGACAAATTAAGGCAAAAGGGTCCATTTTGAAAACAGGATGAAACAATAGATCCGGATTTGAGCATACGATAAGATCTTGCTGTATTCCTGCGATTGTATCTTTAAACCAACTTCGGGCAAAACGTCCCCGTTGTTCGGCGGGGATATCCTTCAGTGCGTCGCTTAATTCCTTATTGATAGAAATACTCTGAATTCCGATAGATTTAATTTCGCAAAGAGTTTGATCCAAGACTTGTATATCAGGATCAACAATAATCAATCCATCGAAGGGTTGCGCTAAGAGCTGTTTAATGATTGGAGCCACTTCTTCACTCTTTATCGATATTTATTAATAATAATCCAAATTGCTTATTGGTATTCAAGTCTATCCCGCCCCTCTTCGGCGTACACACTCTCTTACGCCTTAAGGGGCGGCTCAGAGTTCCTATTCTTCGCTATACACTTCCTTTGCCAGACGAAACACCGCCCATGCATTCGGCCAGCCTGCATAAAAAGCGGCATGAGTGATCACTTCCGCCATCTCCTCAGCCGTAACCCCGTTCTTCTTGGCATTCGTGAGATGATGCTTCATCGATTCATCGAAGATCCCCTTCGTCATCAAAACCGTGACCGTGACAATGCTTCGATCGCGCAACGAAAGCTGGTCTTCTCTGGACCATACTTCTCCGAACAGCACATCGTCGTTCAGTTCGGCAAATTTCGGTGCAAAAGTACCGAGAGCGGTTCTTCCCGCAGTTTGTTTTACCATTTTAATTCCCTATTTCCTTTCATTATTTAAATGACCTTAGATCGGAAGCCATTCAAGCACGCGTTGGATAGAAGATTCCCAAAAATCCCAGTCATGCTTTCCCGGTCCTTCTTCGTAAGTCACCGAGACCCCGTTTATCTGTAAAAATTGAGCGAATTGCCGATTTGCCTTCAATAAATAATCCTCTGTACCACAGGCGATATATACTTTCGGGAAAGAAACGGTCGGATCCGTTCGCTTCTTTTCGAATAAGATTTCCGCAGCTACTCTCGGATTTTTATCGGTCAGCGCCGCGGCTCGAATGTCACCGAAACAGGCATCTTCTCCGATGATATTGCGGTCGGGATCATCGAAAGGATATTCAAAAATATGAATGGCGCCGGAAAGGCAAGCGATATATCCGAAAGTTTCATAATATTTCAAACCGTTCCGCAGCGCACCGAATCCGCCCATCGAAAGCCCGGCAATAAACGTATCTACCCGATCGGTTGAAAGACGAAACATTTTCCGCGTCATTTCGACCAATTCCTGCCCAATATAAGCGCCGAAATCCCCGAAACAGGAACTGCCGAACGGATGATCCACATAAAACGAATTTTCCCCAGATGGCATCACTACGGCCAAATTTCGCTCGGTTGCCCAACGCTCAATCCGAGTATAGGATGTCCAAGCCATACAATTTTCCGTCAGCCCATGAAGCAAATATAATGTTTTATACGGACTTTTATTCCCCGGTGACACGTCTGTGGGAAGGATTACCTGCATCGGAACTTTTCGATGCAGTGTCCCTGAGTAAAAATTTATTTGAAGCAAAGCCATCGCGTCTTTTCTCCTCTCTTTCGGTTTGATCGATCGGCCGTTCCGCCATGGGGTGATTTGCAGATTATATCTATAGGACACACTTCCCCTTATATGCAGTCGGCTCTTTGAAAACCCTATGGCACGAAAGGTTAATCGCTAAAGTGCTATACCCGCCTCTTCGATAAAATCAAAGAAGTTTTGACCCGAATAGCCTCGCGGGATAGGCGGCATCTTTTCGAAGGTGGATTGCATCACAATGCTCGTTCGGGTCTCACTGCCGCGAACAATACCGTGCAATACCTCCAACGCATGAAATGCCATTTCTTTGTTAGCTCGATTTTTTCTTCCCCGTCGTAATGACCAAGCCATTTCGGCTACACCGAGTCCGCGGCATTCGTCAGAAAAAGCATGACTTTGTTGCATCACAAAAGGTTCGTTATTGCCTTTTAAGATCACCTTGACATCACCGCCAAACTGATTGGGATCTGCCATATACAGAATTCCCAGCGTTCCGAACAAAATGAAATTGGGCCTCTCCGGTTGAGTAAAAATCGAATTCGCATCGAACAAAAGTGTCCCGATCGTTCCGCAGTGAAATCGCAGCATACCGCTCATTAGATTTTCACATTCGATGCGGAAAGGCTCACCAAAATGTTCCGGTGACAGCTGATATCGCTCTGGCTTGCGGGTCTGAACAATTCCGGACACCTCTGCAACCGGACCTAATATGCTCAATAAAGCGGTGATGGGATAGATGCCCACATCAAAACCGATTCCTCCGCCCGGTTGAGCAGTGAAAGGAAAGGCGCGGCTGAACAGTTCACTGTCACGCGTCAGAGTACATGCACAAGAAGAAATTTCGCCAATCATACCGCTGTCCGCAACATACCGCGCTGTTTGGATCGCCGAACCCAGAAAGGTGTCGGGAGCCGCTCCCAGATATAACCCTTTTTGATCGGCAATCCTAACTAATTCAGCAGCTTGTTCTAATTCCACGGATAAAACTTTCTCCGTATAAACATGTTTGCCCCCTTCTAACAACTGTTTAATGACACCGTAATGCGCTGTGGGCGTGGTCAGGTTGACAACAAGTTCAATGCTGGGGTCAGCTAGGATTTCCTCCATGCTGAGTACTTTGATTCCGTACTTTTCCGCTCTGATCTCAGCCTTCCGTTGGTCCAAATCACAGCATCCGACGACATTGAGAATCGTAAACTTTCGCGTCATGGTTTCCAAATAAGCTTCGCTGATTACTCCACATCCGACGATTGCGGTCTTTACCGGTTGAATTGCCATTCTATTTGCCTCTTTCCTCAGAAGATTAATCGCTTCCCTTAAGTTTGTATGAAACAAAAGCTACAGTATGATGATCCGGTGCCCAAGAGTTCACATTGATTGTCCCTTGCCCGCCGAACAAATGAGCGATTGTTTTCGATTCGCCCCCTTCGGATGGAATCAGTCGCAATTCCACGTTTTTGTTTGCCGGATGATCGCCAGGCGCAACATCGCCTTTTCGATAAGCGATATAAACCACCCATTTCCCATCTCCGGAAATATGCGGAAACCAACAATTTGCTTCTTCATGCAGCATTTGAGTTTGATCGGATCCGTCCGCATTCATCCGCCAGAGCTGCATCAGTCCTGTACGTGCTGAGTTAAACCAAATCGATTTTCCATCCGGAGAATATTCCGGACCATCATCTAAGGTGGGTTGGTCGGTCAACTGCGCCTCCTCTCCGCCCGCGATAGAAATTGTGTATATATCAAATTGTCCGTTTCGTTCGGCGCAATAGGCAAGCCGTTTTCCGTCCGGTGACCAGCCATGCAAATAACTGGGACCGTTTTCGGTTACCAAACGCGGATTCCCGCCTGCGAATGGCAAAATATATATTCGAGAAATGGCATCTTCGTTTGTAAAATGGCTAATCCCCAGTTGAGCGTTATCGGGAGATAAAACATGGTCATTGTTGCAATCGGTGGCAAAACCGGTGTCAATCTCTTCGATCGTACCGGTTGATAACTCAAATCGAAAGATTTTGCCCATACTGTTATAGACCAAAAATCGACCGTCTTTTGTCCAATTCGGTGCCTCGATAACAAAATCAAATTCTTTCAGTTGGGTCCTTTTTCCGCTAAAGACATCAATGGTCTCTAAAAAGCTGTAGGAATCCCGCTCTACGATTTGTTTGCGTAAACGACTGATATCCATATTGTTTGTACTCCGATTTTCATAATGGTTGTGCGAATTTATCTTCATTGGAATGGAGATAGAAACGCCGGGGCTGTTGATCGCTGATTCATCGAAAAATCCCATTCAAAATACTTACGGTTTTATTTTATTTATGCCATATTCCGAATAAAAAGCGATTCAACCAGTGCAACGAATATACTGATTTTTTATCTATTAATAAATTGTAACCCCAACTTACCGATATTTTTAGAATCGGGAAAAGTAAAATATTTCCTCTGTCTTTTGTTTGATTCGGATATTAATCCGAAATTCTTAAGTGAAAATCTGTTATTAGAAAATAGCTATACGAAATACATTGGGACAGGGACGATTTCAGCTGTTATCCGGTAAACAAAACTCTTTATTAATAGTTAACGTAACTTCCCCGTTCCGCTGCAGAAGTTTTTTGTCTAACAAAATCTTTTTTTCAAATGAATCACAATTAACCGGTTTTAATCAATGCTTAATTCGAGTTTTTCCTCGCGAAAAACTTTTGTACAATCATCGACAATTTCCGGATCAAATAGAATATTCCGGTTCTTTTGAATTTCCGCCAGAGCCGCATCCAGCCCCAAAGCTTCCCGGTAAGGTCGATGATAAGTCATTGCTTCGACCACATCCGCGACACCGATAATCCTGCTTTCCAGCAGAATCTCATCCCCTTTAAGCCCTCGCGGATATCCGGATCCGTCGATTCTTTCGTGATGTTGGAGCACTATTTCGGCGATCGGTGAAGAAAATTCAATATTTTTCAAAATATCATGCCCGGTCTGAGAATGCTCTTTAATCAGTTCAAATTCAAGCTTGGTGAGATGTCCCGGCTTGGCAAGAATATCAGCCGGAACACAAATTTTTCCAACATCATGCAATAAAGAGGCAATGCGGATACATTCGACCCGTTCTTCACTCAGATTCATTCTTTTCGCTATGGCTTGAGCGATTTCGGCGACTCTTTTTTGATGACCGGCCGTATAGGGATCTCGCATTTCAACCATCGAAGAAAGTGTTTGTACGGTCTCTTCCAGTGTTCTTTGAAGTTTTTGGTAACTCTGTTGGAGTTCCTGTTCCACCATTTTGCGATTTGTAATATTATGCATAATGACAATTACATGGGTAATGGTGCCGTCACGATCTCGATATGGCGAATAAACAATTTCAAAACATTGTTTTCCTTTCGCCGGAATCGTCAAACAGAGCTCGTCCCTGATTTGTTCGCCTTTCAAGCACCGGTCAAATTTATCCTTAAAAACATTTCGGAAAATTTCTTCTCCCCATACCTCACCGATGGAATAGCCCACAACATCATTCCCGACATTCTTTCGAAATGCTTTGTAAAAACTCTTATTGACGGATTCGTAAATATAATCGCTGTTGACGAGAGCCATCATATCGTTCGATGCATTAACAATAAAATCGGACTCCCGATATCGTTTTTCAGCTATTTGGCGAGATTTTCGCTCACGAG
>Ga0255347_1001009_pt1 | contig 47947 bp, 40 predicted proteins | sample wastewater_treat_2_FD_192479 | JGI IMG/M metagenome (GOLD analysis project Ga0255347, IMG submission 192479) | Wastewater microbial communities from Lulu Island WWTP, Vancouver, Canada - plant24 | ecosystem: Engineered > WWTP > Wastewater > Unclassified | place: Canada: Vancouver, British...
CTACTGTTCACATCTGTGCTGTAGGTTGATGTGAGGGTAAGCTGGTCAGCATAACCTTGTGGAAGAAATATAAATTGAAAAAGCAAAGAGAATGCAAAAATAAAGGATAGTAATATTGTTTTCTTCACGGTAGTTTCCTGACCATGTTGATTGGGCATTGTCTTTATATCACATTAAGAAAAAATTGTGTTTTTTCCTCAACACACAGTTTGAAATATTTTTAAACACCTTTCCCTTAAGAATCAGTAAATGAGTAGTCCCTTTTGGCAAATAATTAAATTACCCATCACTCCTTGATTTGGATTTTTAAGGAAAGAATAAATAGTAAGATAAATATGGGGAAAAATAAAGAATTTTTTATAATTTGTAATCTAAGATAAAGTGAGGGTGGTTTCAACAACAAAAAAAGGGTGAGTATATTGTAGAAACAGCTTGATAGAATGGCATTATACACGAGCGAACAGCTACCTGATGGAGATTGTGCTTGCCCACACAATCAGTGCCACCCTTTTACTTAATTATAAATTCATATCGCATGAGTTTTGCATTAAAGTCTTTATTTCTGAGTTAGATTGTTTTTCAATATACATTCGGAACCAGACCTCGGCATTACAAAGCAGCCACAATCTGTTCGCGTGGTCCTTCTGCCCATTCAGATGTTCGTTGAGTAATTTTTGTATTAAATCATATTGGAGATATCCCCCTGCAACTAAGCTTGAATTTCGCAGAAAAACGCTAAACAGTTTTCGAAACTCATCAGAAAGCATGTATGGTAGCGATGAGCTAAAACCTTGTTTTTCTCTTCCTATTAATGCCCGTGGCAAATACTTTTTTGCCAATTCAACCTGAATGTACCGCGTCTTCTTTCCTTTAATTTTAAATTTCGAAGGGATAGCAGCACAAAACTCAGCCAATTTGTAATCCATAAACGGTGCACGAGCCTCCAACCCATGAGCCATTGTCATCCTGTCCAAGATCATGTTTGGGTGATCCGGCATGCGCGTCATGCTGTCTGTGTATAGCATTTTATCGATAGCATCTTCTGCATTGGTGCTGTCAAAGTAGCTCTTAATAACTGCTTCAGGTTCAAAAAGCCCCACTGATCTTTTAAATCTATCTGTATACAAAGCTTTTTTGAATCCATCCGAAAAGTAAAAATAACTCAAGCTTTTTGCGTATCGTTCACCGGATTCGTAGAAAGACATCTGATGCATCCATTTGATTTGATGGCTGAAGCTCCTATACCAGAACCCTTCAGGAATAATTCTCATCAGTTTTTCTATAATCTGTCTTCTTATAATTTCTGGAAGCAAGGCATAATGTGAGACCAAAACATTTCCATAGTAACGATCGTACCCTCCAAATAGTTCATCACCACCATCACCGCCAAGTACAACCTTCACGTGTTTTCGAGTAAATTCCGACAGATAGAAGATACAGACCGATAAAGCATCGGATGGTTCATCTAGGTGCCAAACTACATCGGTCAACGAATGGATTAGAGAAGGTAGAATAGTAATTCGGTGATGCTTCGTCCGGTATTTCTCAGCCACTGAATCCGCATATGAAATTTCACTGAAGTTTTTGTATGGAACATCACCAGAAAAAGTCATGAAAGGTTCAGATTTGACCTTACTCATCATTGCAACTACCAAGCTGGAATCCAATCCCCCGCTTAGAAAGGCCCCAACTGGAACATCGCTGATCAGATGATACTTAACTGTGGTCATTACCCTCTCTTCCAGCTCATTCAAAACATCATCAAAACTCATTTGGAGTTTTGGCTCATATCTAAGCTGCCAGTATCTTTCAACGCGAATCTTGCCATCACGCCATACTAAAAAATGTCCTGGTGCAAGTTTCCGAATTCTTCGAAACATCGAGCGTGGGGGGGTTATGATTCGGATGGTTAAATATTCGTACAACGCCGTTTCGTCCAGTTCCGCCAGTTCAGGTTTTAATGCGAGTAGTGACTTTATTTCAGACGCAAAAGAGAAATGACAACCCTCGTGATTATAGTAAAGAGGTTTCTGACCGAGGTGGTCCCTTGCAGCAAATAATTTTCGTTCACGAAAATCGTAGATGACAAATGCAAACATTCCCCTCAGCTCGGAAATACATTTCTCACCTTTTTCTTCATAGAGGTGAAGTATTACTTCAGTATCACTCTGGGTTTTAAATTGATGGGTTTTATCTAAGTCACGCCTAATGTCAAGGTAATTGTAAATCTCACCGTTGAAAGTAATCCAAACCGATTCATCCTCATTGGTCATTGGCTGGCTGCCACCTTCCAGGTCTATGATCGAAAGTCTTTGGTGGCCTAATGCTACAGTATCTCTTGTGAAAATCCCTTGGCCATCAGGTCCGCGATGCTTCATGGCGACCAACATGCGATTTATCGTTTCTTTTCTAACACCTTTAGGGTTTATGTATCCACAAATTCCACACATTTTTTTTCTGAATTAGCTCCCTGATATTTTTTGACGGTTTGAATAAGTCCGTCTAAGGTTAGTTTTGCTGTACGTTGCCAACTGAAGTCAGCGGCTCGTTGTAGGCATATTCTTCTGAGCTCGCTTCTTAGATGGTTATCATTCGCTACTGACCGGATTTTTTCTGCGAAATCCAGCGGATCAAAAGGATCTGCATATAAGGCTCCCTGTCCACCTATTTCTAAACTTCCACCTGTTTGCGAGGCAATGACTGGGCAACCACAAGCCATGGACTCCATCAATGTCGTGGAACAACCATCGTAATAAGCCGGCATAATGGACATTTCTGCAGCATTATATAGTTTTGGCAATTCCTCATATGGAACAAAAGTAATGAAATGTACTTTGATAAAATCCTCATCCGTAAAACCTAGATGCACCATATAGTCGCGAACTCGACGGCCAGCAAGAACCAAATGATGGGGGATATCATTGCGGCAGTTAATAAATGCCTTGAGGATAGTATGCGGGTTCTTTCCAGGAAAGAATTTACCTATTTTTTCAAAATTATCCAAGCCAGGATGATCAACGCGGGTTACCCCAAGTATAAACCTATCAGGGAGGCAATATTTCTCTTTAAATTCTTGTATTACAGAGGGATTATCAATTGGCTTCATATGATCCCCTGGACATGTGTAAGTGACAGTTGCATTCTTTAGTGGTAAGCCCAAATATTTCCTGCTTTCTTCTAAATTGAATCGCGACATGGGAAATAAATAAGAGGCTTTCCTGCAGTAAATTGGAAGCATGAGTTTGATGTAAAAGACATCGAATCTTTTGTAGTACTCTGGGAATACCCACCAATCCGGCTCCTGGATACCCATTGCCACCGGGCAGCGACTGACCAGAGGCACACTGAATTTTGGGTTGAAGATAATATCGACACCCTCTTTTATTGCCATATAAGGAACTGCAACTTGATCCCACACTAACTTGTGTATTGCCCGAAGAAGTACTTCCTTGACATTTTTATGAGCTGAGAACCGACCCAAAAATTTTTCAGTTCTATAAAGAAGTAAATAAGAATTTTCTGTATCGATGGCAAGCATATTCTCGATCAGACCTTCAATGTACGCACGAAAACCGCTCTCCTGATCCATAGCACGCATCATTATTGCAATCTTCATATTGATGTACCCCTTATATCAATCATTGCTGATGGCTTTCAAAGCCGCTTTCCATTGGTCAGTTCCACCTTTGTTGATTGTTCTAATATGCCCCGAGTTCTGTAAAAAACTACATAGGTGAACCATAATGGAATATACATAAGTGTCGTGAGAATACGAGAAACCACGGCGATTGCTGTAGCCTGCGCGACCGATAAACCAGCCAACGACATAAGTAAAACAAACATTCCTTCAAAAACACCTATTCCGTCTATCGATACAGGGAGACGCATGATCAGGAGTGCTAACGGTAATGCAGCAGCAAAATAAAGTACTCCCACCTCAATTCCCAGACCTCGAGCAACAAGCCATATATCGATAATTGGCAAAAATTGTTCGATAAAGGTCAATCCAAAAACCGTGACAAGAGACTTTCGATGATAGGTAAAAGAACGGTATGTCTCATGAAATTCCCGTAGTTTTTCCGTGATCCGATGGTTTTTAAAACCTCGGACGACCCCTTTGTGAAACAAGACGAAAGCCCGCTGGTTAACTGAAACAACAAAGAGAAAAACTGCCCCAAGAAACATGCTACTCGCCAAAAACCAAGCTATTATGACCAAATCACCAAGGTTTCCTAAAACAGTCAGGAGGCAAAGCCCTAATATTGCCAATATAAGAGAAGAGAAGAACCCAATAAATCGTTCAACGATAATTGAAGCAACAACCTCTTTAGAGTCAATACCTGTCTTGGACGTGCTATAAGCACGAATAGCATCAGAACCTAACGTGGTGGGAAGGAACATACCCCAGATTGTCGAGGCACAATAAATAATCATTCCATGTATGAAAGGAAGACGGATCCCCTGACTGCGAAGAAGAAAACACCACTTGTAGGCCATCAACCCTCGGTCGATTAATGCCAAAGCTACAATTGGGACGATATAAATGGGGTTGATCTGTGTTATCTGAGAAACAACCTCATGAATTCCCCCAAGTATCCAAATGATAGCTCCAATCAGAATGGCACTGAAAGAGATTTTTAGAAAAGTCTTCATTTATCTTAAAACAGAGACAGCCTCATCTATTTAGTGATGAAATAATAAGATAAGAATATTTACACTAATGTGGGAGCCTAACGTATTGATTAAGTCTTTTCTGATTTGATTTTAATCCAGCAGCTTAATCCACTGTTCAGTTTTTTTGCTAGATCCACTCTGCCACGAGCTTGCAAATATAGCGTACATCCTCAATGTTAACCCAATCATTCAAGGGGAGGCATATATATTGCGACTCGATTTCGTTCATGCCAGGAAGGTCTGCTCGTTTGCCTCCAAACACCTTAAAGATATCGTTTCGAATGTGTGCAACGTTGGTGTCTACACCATAAGTAAGTAAGTATTCTGCAAAATCATCCCTGTTCCCCTTAACCTTTACCATGAACAGCCAGTTTGAGGTATCTCCGTCTTTCAACATTTCAACGGCTGAACAATCCGCAAGTAATTTACGATACTCGGCAGCAAGTATTCGGCGATGAGTAAGCGTTTGTTGAACCGTCTTCAGGCCTGCGAGGCCTATTGACGCAGCAATATCATTGCCTTGATATTTATACCCAGGCACTTCCTGGTCAAATGTAATCCCCCTGCGATCCCATGCCTGCCATTTTCGATTCGCTTTCGCTTCTCTGTCAATATCAAACCACCGAAGCCTTTTAGCCTTGCGGTAATCTGAAGCCTTCTTAACAACAAGCATCCCCCCATCTCCTGTAGTCAAGTGCTTGATGGCTTGAAAAGAATAACAGGTAAAATCTCCATATCCTATATTTGATGCACCAAGGGCCTGTGCCCCATCCTCAATAATTGGAATGTCATATTTTCTCGACAATTGCCTGAATTTCTTGACATCTTCAACAAGACCACCCAAATGTACTACCACAATCGCTTTTGTCTTATCGGTAATTTTCTTTTCTACATCTTCAGGATTCGCTGTAAGAGTATCTGTGCGTATATCCGCAAACACTGGCTTAGCCCCCAAAAGTAGAATTGGATGACAAGTAGCCGTGCATGTCAAAACCGGAACGATTACTTCATCTTTCGGTTTAACTCCGGCAAGAACATATGCCAAATGCAAAGCAGCTGTTCCAGAATTTACAAAAGCACAATACTTATGCCCGAATAAATTTCCAAACTCTTTTTCAAACCTGTCTACCTTTGGCCCCTGGCCCCACCATCGCGACTCCAGCGTGTCTCGCAATTCTTGAACCATTACCTCAACGTCTTGCTTCGGCGGATAGAAAAGGGGAATTTCACGCACACCGCTGGGCAAAAATGACTCGGTTTCCTTCGGTCTTTTTTTCTTTTGAACCATTGCGCCCGTACAGCAGCCTGCAATAGTTGTATACGACTTATCAACACTTTCTTTACGCTTCATGACATCCTCCTCAATTTTGTGCAACTAACACACTATATATTTAATCGTCAATAATTCTCGTCAACTTAAAAGTAATTGGTGGCAATAATAAGCAATGGGCTTTACAGCCTATAAATAAAAATAACTAATGTTTAATATGAGAACTAACCTATTAATAAATTGCTTATGAGTTACGAACTCGAATAATCCGAGCAGGCACGCCCGCAGCAACCGCATAATCAGGGATATCTTTAGTTACAACCGCCCCAGCCCCTATTACAGAGGCCTGTCCAATACTGACACCATCCAGTATTGTAACTGCAGTTCCAAGCCACGATCGCGCCCCAATACGTATCGGGCCTTTACTGTAAGCAATTTGATCCATAATGGCCATCTCAGGGTCATCATAATGATAGGAACCTGAGCTGATATAGCATGCTCCTGCAGTCAGCACTGCTTGGCCAATCACAACCCCGTCCATGGAAATAATAACAGAATTACTACCAATGCTGGTTCGTGCTCCCAGGCGGATTGGGCCTGCCTTAGCTTGAATCATACAATTACGGTTTATGATCACTCCATCCTCGAGCACGAGACCTTTATCACCTGCTCCACGGCCATCAATAAGGCAGTTATCATCGATAGTTACATTGTTTCCCAGAGTGATGTTAGCTGGATGTCGAATGACAACGTTACGACCAATAATAAGTCCCTGGCCAGCGCTCTTGAACAAACGAGGATAAAAGCTTTTGCGTAAAAAGAAACCCAGGCCTCCTGGCATGCAGCCGAAAAGGCTGGTTGTAATTTCGTAGATCATAAATTTGATCATTCCTACTTGGCCAACCGTAATATCCTTGTAGGCTTTAAACGGCGATTTACGGGCTTCCACCAGTTTTTTACGGATAATCTGGTGGCTATCTATTTCTTTCATTTTGTTTCTTTTTACCTATTCATAAAGTTGTTTGAAGTAGTTTCGCGATACGGCTGCAATCTTCTTGCTAAAAAGCTTGTTCTCTTTACCGTAAAAGATAAAACCAAGACGAAACAACAAGTTAAGAATGGAGTTAAGCACCATCCCCACGTAATTGAAGGGATTTTCATAGAATATATAAAGATTGAGGGGAAAAACTTTAGTATTAACAAAACCGGTATGCTGGAGCACTTGTTTGAGGCTGTATTCTGTCATTGTGTTAAAATGGTTAAAATTCTGCGCAAGTGCCTCAGAACCAGTCAGTGGATTAGCGCCGTTCAAAGTGTGGATAAAAAGCGTTCCTCCATCTGTGAGATTTTGCTTGCAAAGTTTTAGGAACACGACAATTTCTTCTTTCGTTAAATGGTTGATTTCCTGCTCGGCAAAAATAAGATCAAAAGGTTGGTCATTGTTTCTAAGAAAACTAAAAGCATTTGCAAGCTGGCAATTTAATCCATGTTTGACAGCGAAGGACACCTTTACTGGATCAGAGTCAATGCCTTTCACATCTGTATATCCCTCCGCTTGCATTAGCTTGACCAGATAACCAGGCCCGCAACTCACCACAAGCGTCCGTGTCTTCTTGTCAACTGGCATGAACTGAAAATAATTTCTTTTATAGAATTTTCCGAAAGATGCATAACCTTTCTCAAGGTTTTGAGGCGCTTCCCAGAAAGTATCAAATGGCTCAATTTGAGCTGCCAATTCTGTATCGATAAGCGGTTTCATATCTGCTCCGTTTGAGTCAACCAACCCTAAAAGGTCGTCTCCCAAAGTACCCTTTCCAGAAAGTAATCCTGAGCATCGATACCAGTGGGCGGTCTTCTCTGCTCCCTGCCGAAAATCGATTTTTGGCACAAAATCCAACATGGCAAAGGCTCTCTTTGAGGCAAAGTGGAAGCTTTTTTTGAAGAAATCCATCCGCCTGCGATGTAAGGGCGGTTGAATACCAAGTGGTCTCAAGATCATTTCCATCAACCATGCAAGAATCATCAACGGAAAGATAGGGACACTGATTTTGGGCAAACGGACTTGAAGTACGTCTGCTATAGTGTGTACCATTTCTTTGGTTGTAATGGGCTGTTTTCCAACCAACAAGATGACCTCACCCAAAGCTTCTCTGCGTTCTGATGCCCTAAGCAAACCTTCGAGCAAATCATCAACATAGATTAGCTGATGCAGATTCTGGCCACTTCCAATTAACAAGAACTTTTTTTTGCCTATAGCTTTAAAAAGTTTAAGGAGCCGTCGGTCTCCAGGCCCATAAGTTTCAGAAATGCGAATAACAACAAGTGGTAGTTTATCCCGGTATGACAGAACTAAATTCTCACCTTCAAGTTTGGTAATACCATAAATGTTTTCAGGTACGCATATTGTTTCCTCAGTGATTTCTTCATCTTTATTTCCATATACACCAATGGTACTGCCATGGACAAACCTTTTGATCCTGGCATTAACACAGGCATCGAGAATATTCTTGGTCCCAGTCACGTTTACATCCCAGAATACTTGGTCTGGAACGTTCGCTTCATGCTGGGCAGCTGCTAAATGAAACACCACATCAATCCCCTGCACAATTTTATTTATATTAACCAGATCAGTCATCGAGCCAAGTACAACCTCGCCGCCGCTTTCTTCAATAAGCCGTCGATTTTCTTTTTCTGCAGGGGTATTCTCTTGACCATAGATTCTGACCTTCTCCCCATTTTCTAAACATTTCAAAGCCAACCTGGAACCTATAAATCCTGTACCACCCGTAATTAAAACATTCATGTTACTCACCTCAATTCAAAGAAACCGTTCATTTTTTATGAACCTTGTTTCTTCGAGCAGCTTTCGCAAATCTTGTTCAAAGCAAGCTACCGCCATTCACTGCTGTAAGTGTTGTGTAAAAACCGACAAACAACTTGACGTGTGTTGATTTCCATTTTTTGCATATTTCGTACCAGCGATATGACTTGCACTTAAAGTTCGCATAGGACTTAGTCATAAAATTTGCTAAGCTGAATTCTCAACTCTATGTTTTTGCGCAAGCCGCTATTGATTACTCCATTTCCTGTTGCTAACTCCACCAAAATTGTAGGAATTTTCATTACTTCTCTCGTAATTACTCTGGGGTGTGTCTGAGCCTTGCTTTCCATGGAGCGGCTAAATGGGAAAAAACTTCATTAACTTCCTGTTCCTGTCGCTCATTGCTCCAACCCATTTCCTCAGCCATCCATTTCGCACAATTCTCAATGGCGGCTTTTCCTGGAGAACCACCAGAGGCAAGGTCCGTTCTCCTAAAGACCACGTCCTCTAATTTGTTTGCCATTTCTTCCTGAATGGCGTGAGAAACTTCAGCCCTGCGCAAAACATCATCGGCTACACTCAACTTCTGCTTTGCGCCTCCTTCGACATACTCAAGTATACGAGTATAGTAAGAACCATAATTATATACAAGCGCTTCAGCCTGTTCTGCGGTTGCTCCGGGAGGCCTCTTTTCTATGGCTTCTGATATAAGCCCTTTGAGCGAATCAATTTGCCCGCCAAAAATAGGGGTCGTCTCTGTTTTGCATTTAATGAGATTCTGGCCAAGATGCTCTAAGACCAGGTCAATAGATCTCTCAGCCAATCCCCTTGCAGTTGTAGCACGAACTCCGATCAAGGTAATAATTCCCTCTAAGCCATGATTTTTTCTGTGATCAATTAATATTGATCTCTTGCCAAAACTTAGATCATTACCGGTTTTGTCATGGTCATCACCAAAGAGAGTTAATCCAGTGTATACAGTGGTGATATCCTCGTACTTGGCAGTCATACCGGGAAATGCAGAATTTACTTGGAAAATGCAGTCCTGTAGTTCAGCTTCAGTAACGGTTATCTCTTCCAAAGGGCAGTCGAACACACGGTGCCATACACCGACCAATGTAAATTGACGCCAGGGCGCCGTAAAGAAATGTCTTCCCCCCCTATCCACTATAGAATCTGCATCTTTTGACTTGGATGTGAAAGCTAGCCCATAATCATGAGGAAATCGTCGTTTGATGGCAAATGCTAGATCCCTTGAAAAAGAGGGCTTGGGCTTCAGTTTCATGCCAAGGTAGTATTCTAGCAGTCGATGCCCCCAGGATCCGGCAGCATTCAATATCATCTTTGATCGCACTTCAAAAACGTCTCCTGAAAGTATATCCTTGACCGTGACACCACAGATACGGCCATTCCTTTGCAAGAAGCCTATGACTTCGGCATAATTGGCCGCATCCGCTCCCTCGTTTACCGCTGATCGCAGGAACGATATGGCGAGACGAGGCGGGTTGTACATCTGACCGTCATAGAATATCGCACCCCCTGTCAAACCCTTCACCTCAAGATCAGGGAAAAGAGTCAATATCTCCTGCCGCGAGATCAATCGGCCCAAGGGAATTCTTCGTTCTGTCAGCAAACCGTCATTGCGATCCATGGTAACAAGATCATAGATAAGCATTCCTAAACGTAGCGGAAGTCTACCCTTCATCCCATGACCGTAGGTGGGGATGACTATCGGTAGAGGCTTGACTAAATGAGGCGCTACTCTCAAGAGCGCAGATCTTTCCCTACTGGACTCACGAACTCGCGATATGTCCCCGTGCTGGAGATAGCGGATACCTCCATGAACCATCTTGAGGTGGTTTGCAGATGTGGCATGCGAAAAATCTTTCTTCTCTAGTATGGCAACAGACAAACCCCGCAATGCAGCATCCCAGGCAGCACATACACCAAAGATACCCCCTCCAACGATAACAAGATCGTATTCCCTACCTGTCAACGCATTAATATCTCGTTTTAATGCTTTCATCTTAATCCCCTGAATGGCCTTGTGCGGATCACCTCTTCAAAAAGGCTGCTATATCTTTCTGCACATCTTTCTATATAGAAACTTTTAATCAGTTGCCGATTATTCCGTGAGATTTCATTTCTTGATTCCGAGTCATTGATAATGCTCAGCAACCGTTCAAGAAATGCATCCATGTCACCCAGGCTAACCAAATAGCCCGTTTGGCCTGACGCCAAGAAGTCCGTCTGTCCCCCCCGATCGTAGCACACGATAGGGAGGCCACACTCCATGGCTTCTAAAAATACCAATCCAAATCCCTCATGCATGGCAGTTGAAAGATACACGTCGGAGAGGTCAAGTAACTGATACTTTACTTCTTCAGAAACGCTTCCCATAAACTTCACACGATTTTCAAGACGCAAAGTCTTCGTTAAATCCTCCAGGTGTAATCTTTCCGGGCCATCTCCGATAACAAGGAACTTGTAACGATAATCATCCAGACGTGATAGAACTTGAAGTGTATCATCAATGTTTTTCCTGCGGACTAAACGGCCGATCGTGCAAAACACAAGCTCATTGTTGTTAAGACCAAAATCTACTCTGGAACGTTTTTCGAACTTTGGCTTCTTGATCCCGAGTGGAATGATGTCAATTGACCTTTCAACGCGGTAGTATTTTCGTGCATTATTTTTTGTATCTGTGGATTGAGCTACCACTCTATCTGCTGTATTCAACATCATCCTCACCACACTCGATACCAGGGGAGTCTTATGAGGGGACGAGGATTTACTCGGATCAAAGATATCACCTCCATGAATTGTGAGCACATTAGGGATTTTAAAAACCCTTGACAACACGAATCCGGCGGGACCTGACGGAACAGCAAAATGGGTGTTTATGATTTCAAAAGAATTCCTGGTGAACCTGCGCAACGTAGCCATGACACTAGACGGAGGGTAGAGCAACATAGAAAGCATACTCGCTACCTGGGTCTCTTTCCTGAACAAAACTGGTACCCTGAAAATATTCACTCCATTGACATTCTCATGAGCTGCGAGACCCTGGGCACAGCTTGTGATGACTGTTATCTCGTGTCCTTTCAGACTCATTTCCTCGACAATATCGCGGGCAACAAAACCACCGCCGCCCCCTAAAGGTGGGTATTCATAATTTATCATTAATACTTTCATCTCGATTCGCCCCTATTGAAAATAAAGGTTCACACTAACTCCAACCTTGTTTTCATCTTTTTTAGGCCTATTTAACGCGCGCGACGATAAATCCTTAGCTTTACCCAATTCACTGGAGAAATACATCATATTCTCATCCTAGCTGTATTTTCCAAACCTCTACTCTTCTATCGCGCCCCGGTTTATATACTTCGACCTTCCTTACTCGACCACACCAGATAGCATCCGGATCTAAAGACCCCCAACCAGGATATAATAATAGCCAGACACTCTCCGCATTCTGGGTGTAATCCTTCACATCCTCAATAGTGTTTAACAGCTGTTTATCTGACCATAGCTCCTTTGTTCCACCCTCCCTACTTATGTCAGGAAAACGCACATCTTCTCTATCCCAGTACACTGCGAACTCGGGCTTCAGGTACACCGCTGCCGTGTTAGCATTACCCATGACGACTATTCTACTTCCCATTGATGCAGCCTCATTCACCAGTTCAGCGGGCTTGCGGAAATCCCAGCGTTCATACCAGTGCCTTGAATATCTCTCATATCGCCCGGTCCTGTATGCCACGCTATCCGAATTTAAATTGAACAAGTGAAATGTGTTAAAATCCTCACTGGCAGCAAAAATTAGCAGACACATAGCTGCGACCAATCCGTTGGCAATAGTTTCTTTCATAATAAAACGTTGTCTTAATTTCTCCCCCAGTTGGATAGCAGACAGGACAACCACGCAAAGCCCCAGGGGATAAATGAAATAGCAGTAACGTGTTTCAAACTCAAACGGAAGGAAGACTCCGAAGGCAAGCACAATAATGACTATTGGGACAACCGGGTTCCTGACGAGGGATCCAAGGGCCATTTTACGGATATAAATTATCTGCCATACCAAGGTCACACCCAAAAAACAGCCCAACACAGGTATTTGCTGTGCCCACACGTTAATAACTGGAATATAGAGATCAGGGAATGCGAAGAAAGCAAGCCGATAGGACCTAGCATAACTTCGCATTATGTTCCCGAGACCTACTGAATTAATCCACGACTTGTTGAACATTAGCAGTATGGACCAAGATAGTATGATCCCCCCAAGCACCATGAACATATACACATAAGGGCGCTTGAGAAGCATCTTCGGTTCTCTTAGAACAATGACGAGCATTGCCACAGCAGAAACCGCGAACTGATGGAATACAGCCCCACAGAGACTCACAACCAGTAACCAACCGAGTAAATATTCCTCAGAAGATGCTCCGGTCGGACTGCGAACAACATACGATATGTACCAAAATAACAGACAGAATGCTGCAAGGGCAGCGCCTGAAAAGAACAGCTTCTCTCCAAACAAACTGGAGCCAAACGCCCACCAGTGTAAGTTCCTTCCAACTGATTCCACAAAATCACGGGGGAGGGAATCGTGGACTCCCATAGAGCGAAGGTCGTGCGTGGCCAGGTACCCGATGCCGATCACCACCAAGCTTACCACGATATAAACGCGTTGTTCTAACAGTATGGAGCGAAAATTCCGATTAAACCACGCTGGAAGAGGAAGGAACAAGAATGGCATGAGTAGTACACCTAACTCATGAGTTAAAATAGCAATCATCGCAAAAGCTACTGTGATATACCTTTCGCTTGACTTTCCCTGAAACGAATACCGATATAGAGACCAGAAGAAACATACAGTAGCAAACTGGAAGGCAGAATACATTCTGGCAAAACGCGAGAATTCTATTTCCCAGGAAGATAGAGTAAGTATAAAAGCCAAAACTAAACTCCATGACCGGCTAAAGAACTGGCGGCCAAGCAGATATCCCATTACAATGGTGCCAACGCCAAATAGAGCCGACGGCAAACGGTATGCAAAGCCACCGTCCCCGAAGAGGAATATCGAGATTGTCGTGAGATATTGCAAGAGGATACCTCGGGCATAGTAGCCGCCAGTAGAGAATCGCGGGACGCCGTATTCTATGATGTTCTGTACACTTTTAATAAAGTAATACTCATCTCTGGCAAGAGGTCGGTCGCCCAAACCGGAAAGGCGTAACCATAACCCGACAAGAACAAAAAGACACAGTAGAAAACCAGCCAAAGAGGGGCTTATGTCTTGTTTTTGTGGCAAATTATGAAGGTTGTTAAACGATTTCAACTTTTTGTGGAGATTTTCTTGCAATTGGCTGCTTGAAGGCAACAGCAACCGAGATAAGACTGCGCCAGAGGCTCAAATCCCTGTATAAAACCAGGAGAAACAAACAGTAGGTAATAACAACACTGCTGAGCCCCACGAAGAGTTGAGCCCATGTTGTTTTGGGAATAATAACATGTTCAAGTAACATGAATGAAACACCAATACTGCCTAATCCCGCAGCGATATTCCTGCCGACAGCAGCAAAGATCTCGCTCACTCCTATACCTGCAGAACCACCGGCGTACCACATACATGGTACAATAGTGATCCATGAGACAATAGCGTAGGACATAGCAACGCCAAATGGACCATATGGCAGCCCCACCACGAACCCGAGCACCACAAAGACCGAATTCGCAATTCCCCATCTCACATACCTGTCGCTTCTACCTGAGGATACATGCAGCCAACCCTGTGTAAAATAAAGGGGTTGGACCAACGCAGAAAAACCTAAAACCGAAAAAATCTCGCCTGCTGCAACCCACTTTGAACCGAGAATTAACAATATCAGAGCATGTGAGCAAACGATAAAGAACACCACAAGGGGGATTGAAACAAAAGTAATCAAAGATATGGTCTTGAGGTAGTACTCTTTATATTTCAAATGGTCGCTATATAGTCTGCTTAGCGTCGGGATTGCCACTGAACTTAGCGGTATGTTGATCTGATACAGGGGTAGCATGAGAAGAGCATATGCCTTATTGTACAAACCTAACGGACCTGCACCCCAGGTGCGCCCAATAAGGACATTATCAGCATTGCGCGCAAAGTAGTTTACTATATTAAAACCAGTGATATTCCCCCCAAAAACCAGCATGCTCCTTACACCCGAGTGCCAATCCGGACGGCCCGGCTTCCAACCGGAAGCCAACCAAACCCCTATTGCATCAACCATGGCCGTGGCTGTCTGCATGATCACCAGCGCCCAATACCCGGCGCCCATCTTAGCCGAAACGATTGCAATGCCAACACCGGTTATCTCCGAAACAATGTGAATAGATGCAAGCGCAACAAACCGCATCCGTCTTTGCAGCAATGCGCGATGCTGAACTGCTAACCCTCCTAACAGGAAATTGAAAGCCAGGACAACAGTAATCATAGTAAGGCGCTGTTCACTGTAAAACCAGGCAATACCGGGAGCCAATACTAAAGTTACTGTTGTAGTAAGGGCACCCAAACCCGCGTTTATCCAAAAAAGTGTGCTCACCTGTTCGTGGTTAATTTTCTCCCTTTGAACTGTCGCCATGGAGAGGCCGATATCTCCGAAAAGGGACACAAAGACTGTGACTGCTGCCACCATTGTAATGAGGCCAAAATCTGCAGGAACCAGCAATCGTGCAAGCACCACGGTGGAAAGCGTGTGAACAACAAAACGTACTCCCTGTCCAAGTATCGTTGCTGCCCCACCGCGAACGGATCGGCCTTTAATATCACTTGCAAGGTCGTTTACGTCAAAATGTGACCTATTAGGTTTGGTTTTTGTCTTCATGCGTGGCAAATCGTTCTTGACTACTTTTCAGACTTTCTTTCCATCTTATACATCAGTCGAGCCTCCGATGCTATCCCAAGAAAATGGTTCAAGTACCAATGTTCCATAAAAACACTTTTTTCTTTACCCTTTAGCTTTGCCATTCCCAAAAGACAAATTCGTTTCAAAATTTTCAACAATAGACGAACTGGCGTGCCCCAGAGATATGGTCCCCAAGCGGGGTTTCGCATTTTATGACGATACTGACCTCGTCCGGATCTGACTGCTCTTTCTAAAATCCACTTTTTTTCAACCTGAAAGTCTCTGATGATATGTCGGACTACTGCATTTTTACAGTGCCATGCCTTAAATCCTGCACGGTCTAACTTCGTGATTAATTCACTTTCACTTCCCATAGCATAATTATGTCCCTGTGGACCTATTGTCTCATCAAATTTGTAGCCCATCTCAAAGATGTTCGAACGTATTGCCATGTTCCCCCCAAACACCAGAAGATTCTCAAGGGGACCCTCCTCCTGATCATCCAAAATCCCAAAAGTAAGCTTCAAAGAAACTGACGATAAGACAGAATCATCTGGCACTATCTCCCACTCAGGCAGAATAGGTCCTCCAAAAATAGAATATAATGGCTGTGAGTCAGCGGCCAATCGTAACTCCCGCAGCCAGTTAGCATCAGGAAGCACGTCATCATCCGTCAACACAACAAGATCACCGGATATTTGCGGAAGACCCGTGTTCAACGCCGCATTCTTCCCTCTTCGCGGCTCAAAGAGGAGTGTTATAGGCAGGAAAGGTAGGAAGGCGTTGACAACCTCCCTGGTATCATCAATACTCCCATTATCAACGATGACAAGTCTCCATTCTTCGCCTGCCGGGTCAATTTTTCGATAAGCATTTAAAACCTTTGGCAGGGTTTTTCCCCCGTTATACGTTGCGATTAAAACGGTAAGCATATGTTAGACTTTTATTTCGTCCCTATAAAATGCCTGATGCTATATGTGGTCTCTCGCTGTCTGACTGCATTTGTGTATTGCACCTTGTTTCTATTTACTCGCTAGTAAGAATTTCAGCAAGAATCAACCACGGGTTATTTTAGTGATTGATCTATAAGCACGAACAAGAGTCTATCCCAGTTTACCTTTATAAGAACCTTTAACTCCCAATTCCATCGTCTGATTTTTGCAGCCAGTTTCCGGCCAAGGATTACCCGAGCAAGAAATAGCCTCCATTTCGGCTTCGTGGGTGAGAGTTCCCCCCCTAACTCTCCTGCAAGTATGCTTACTTCTTGCATGATTGATTCATCTTCCTCCAAAAAACTCAAATCGCTTCGAAGAAATTCCATGCAAGCTTTTCTGGTTCTTTCACTGTCCTCTAGCCCCCTCAAGTATCCTATGCAAAGGATTTTCGAAAGGAACTGGGACTGTCTTCCATTCTCCGAACAGCCACTACTTAGACTCTTCAAGGAGTGCCTTCTGTAGTAGCTTCTGGCCTTTGGCACAAAAATGATTTTGTTACTCTTGCTTACTAGCCTAGCAAAATACTCACCGTCATCATCCACGGTTAGCCTCTCATCCCATGGTCCCGCTAACTCTGTCAGCGTTCGACTGACAAGCCATGAAGTGCTTGTCATATAGACATCTCTTTCAAATCTTGTCACAAGCCAGTCGACAGGCTCTAAATCGCGCCAGAGGCTATTCGGCAAAAACCTTGCCTTTTGATATCGATAATGGAACTCAGCCCAGGATGAACTGAACAGTATTCTCGGATTTTCTAGACGGGCAGTCTCTAGCATCTGACACTCAATCTTGTCTGGCGCTAATAGATCATCTGCATCTAACCATTGGATATAATTTCCTTGAGCATGCAAAAGCGCAGTATTCCTCGCCGCCGCGGCTCCTCTGTTTTCCTGTGATATTAACTTAAGTATACCCGATTCATATTCTTTTGCAATTTGTAAAGACTTATCTGTAGATCCATCATCAACAATGATTATTTCTTTGTTAGGCCATGTCTGGGAAAACGCCGACTTAAGAGTCTGGTTTAGCCACTCTTCAGCGTTATAACAAGGTATCAGAATGGAGACAAGCTCTGACATTAGAGTCGCATCCTTTTACTTTTAAATCTGACTATAGTCCTTGCCTTGATACATGATTCCTTTCGTGGATACCAAAGTTGATGTACAATACAAAAACGGAGGTATCACAATGGAAAGAATCCCCAATGGGGTATACAAAAAGATAGTTCTGGGAGGAAGCGGTAAGGATGGTATTGGAGCATAACTTCAGTGCATATAAGGTGGCACAGAATTTATCAATTCCCGAATCTACAATAACCTGCTGGGTCAGAGAATCTGGTAGGCAATACAAAGAAAACCTTATCGGAAACGGAAATAGAATTAGCCAGAGTCAAAAAAGAGCTTGCCCGGGTAAAAATGAAGCATAATTTCTTAAGAAAAGCGGTAACGTACTTTAAGAAAGAGCCGCAGTCAGGTACACGCTCATGAGAAAACTGGGGTTTACCTATACAATCCCTTTTCTGTGCTGTATGCTCAATGTATCGCTAAGCGGTTATTACGCATGGTCTTCCCGGCTGCTTTCACAGGATGCACAGGATGAAGTGGAACTGGAAATAGAGATACAAAAAGCCCATAGAAGAAACCGTGAGGTGGCAGGCCATAAAACCATTCAGCGCGGACCCGCAGTGCATGGCATCACCATGGGTATCTGTATGATCAGAAAGATACGAAAGAAACCAGGCATACAGTGTAAACAGAGAAAGAAGTTCAGAACTACCACTGAAGACCGGCTCTCCTATGCCGCCCATAAAGATCTCTTCAACGGAGAGATTGTGGGGTATGCTCTGGGATCACGAATCACGAAAGAACTCATCATAGCAAGGAAAGGGCTATTGTCTGGTCTTATCAACCATTCCGATAGGGGAAGCCAGTACTGTTCTGCAGAATACCGGAAACTGCTTGTTTTGTTCAATATGAAGCAATCGATGAACAGAAAAGGAGACTGCTATGACAATGCTCCTATGGAAAGTTTCTGGGAACGCTGAAGAATGAACGTGTCTTTCGCAGACATTACAGATCAAGAGAACAGGCAAATAGCGAAATAACGGAATATGTCGAGATATTCTATAACCGGCAACGGAGGCAGAAGAGGCCAGGGTATCTATCCCCTGTTATCTATGAACAGCAATTCTATAAAAGGAAGAAGGCGGCATGAATAAGGTTTGTTCTCCACTATTGACATCAGAGGTCACCTATATACCCACCGACAGGCTAACTCTAGACTTATTATCCTTCCTAGAATAGGCATGTTTTTGTATGCCCCGACCTTTGCCTCGACTAAAATCGAACCCAATACCCTTGGATCGAAAAACTGGCCAGTCATCATTGATTCTGGTGACGAAAACCAATCACGATAAGGTTGTTCGGTTAGAATCGTTTTAAAAATATAGGCATTCTTCTCCATACTAAGTAAGGGTCTGGGTTCTTTCCATTTTAAAAGCCTGGTCGTAATTCCATTTTTTATAGATTTCATTGACTTGATATACTCAGGCAGAAAGAAGGGAAACCTCCTTTTAGTCATCCTTATGGTGGGAACTCCTTTTTCCGTTTTCACAAGAGCTAGCGCGGGAAAGAGAATTTCTGTACATGCTCTTGTGAGTTTCCCCCCCTGCTTGTAGTACGGCGAAATGAAGTACATGGATCGGACCAAATCTTTGGTCATAAAAGGAAGATACAGTGGTTCCTTATACCTCAACCCAAGAAAACAAGTGTCAAAGACGCGCACCAAGTGATCAATTTGTGTGCCAAGAGGAAATTCTTCCACTTCTTTGAGGCTTTCACGCACCATGCCATGGATTGACTCAATGAAATCTTCATCCGAGTATCTCATAAGGTTTGGGTGATAGTCTAATAGAAAATTAAACTTGGTGAAGAATCTATAATCTAACCTTGTTGTTCTCGCTGGAAAAATAGCTTTTCCTCTGATGTATCGCGTTCCACGTAAGTCTTCCCCTGCTACACCGCATAATTTCACAATTTTATACTCATCCAATGGGTTTGCAGTATCAATGGCAAATTCTGCACAAGACTGTGTAAATTCTCTATAGGCATCGCTATTGAGAACGATGCTCTGTGCATGAGCAAGGATGTCTTCTTTAGTTATCCATTCTTGCTTCCTAACAATCAAATCAATACCGACTTTCTCAGCTGCCCGTTTCGCTACAATAACGTCACTATTATCGTTTGTTCCTGTAACGTGAGCCTTAAATGGAATACCAAGGGAATGACATTGCGCTACTAAGAGGCGTGTATCTTCACCACCCGTCAAGTCAGCCATAATGGGCTTACAACCTGCAGCTTCATAAAAACCTTGTACAGATTCTTTGAGGGATGATAGAAAATTTTCAATAAGTTCATCAAAATCACATGAAAAAAGCCTTTCGTTGCCAGGCGTCCAATAAGGCTCCAAGTGTATACGGTTATCGGCATCAACAACAAGTATGCGGCATGGAAGCATCTTAGACACACCCTTGAAACGTGTGTATGTTCCCCAAGTATTACCAAGATGAATCTGCTGAGCAAAACCTTGCTGATCAATCTCGGCATTGAGAAATTTTGCCAATACCAGTTCATGGCTTGAAAAACAAATTCCATTCGATCTGATTGCAAAGAAAACGGGAATATTATTTTCAAAGTCGGTGGCAACGATGAATTTTTTTCTTTCAGAATCATAACAAAAAAGGGCAAAATTACCATTAATTCTATGAAGTAAAAACTCGATTGGGGAAGCAAGGAATTCATCGAGAAACATATGTTCGGTTTCTTTATCTTTGAACTGGACTAGTGGTGTACCCACCACAGCAAGCCAAGAATCTTGGTTGCCCCTCTTTATGAGAACATCCGGAATTACTTTGTCTACGCCATAACTGAAAAGACTTGAGTATGTTCCTTCCAGCCGCATGTTATCTTTTCGTTTACCAGCAGGAACTACATCAAGCATGATTTTGTTCAAGGCTTGCATATCTGCTGTATTAGTTTTGTATCCGCAGACAAAATGGCTCATATCGCGTCTCCTTAGCGTCGACTTCATGCAAAGTCTTGAGTCGATCGAAAATAGTTACTGTTAGGATTAACAAGCATTGCATTTCATTTTTTCGGTGTGTCGGTTTTGTTGATATAGAGAACACAATAAGTCAGGATTCTAAGTATTAAATGTGTAATGGACTCATTTGATATGTGAATGAAGCTCGGGAATAACAAGGTAGAATAAGTAGTTTGTGGCTAGCAAGAGAATTTTCCTTCCAGCTACCTGCCCCAATTGTGCATTCTTTTTGCCTACATCTTATTGATGCTCTGTACTTCTCAAGATGTCATAAACTACCTAACAAATAAACAAGCAATGCTCTAACTTTGGCAGTAAATTACATGCCATAGAGGGTATGCAACTCATTCAATTAACCAACTTGAAACCTTTTGGGGGACTTATTACGTCTGAACCTTCATCTGAATCTCTGGAACGCAAAGGATGTGGATAAGTGTACGGTGTATAATGCAATGCCCACTGGTTATTCTTGTTGCATACGTAGAGTTTGCCTGATATGGGTTCACTTGGGGCTGGTCCTATACTTGTTAAGGGCACTGTAGAGCATGACTGCGCAGTTTTCCAGAAACCTGTCCCTTCAGTACATGTCGTAGGCAAAGTTGGGCCGCAACCAACTCCTGATTTGCATGAAGAACCAATGCATGCCGTGTTTGTAACCCAAAATTCTGTATTCTCCCTTAAAGCACGTGCTCCTGTCACTGAAGCTTCAGGGTACGTCCCACTCTTGTCGGAATTGCCAACCTCTGTGGTATAAATGATTTCAGTGGTAGGGGTTGTTACGCCTCGTTTATTATTCCATATATATGTCTTTTCTGGAGCTTGAGTCCTGCCATCTATAGCACAAACACTGCAACCTGCATAAAGCGTTCCAGCTGGGCATGCGGTTTTCGTCGATGGACACTGGCTCTTATCTCCCGAGCATGTCCAGCAATCACCATGAGTTTCCCACAATACTAAGCCCCCCGATGTATTGCTAATAACACCATTATAAAATACTTTGTGTCGGCCACCCCTGAGCTCTGATAACGTATAACTGAACCCTGAACGTGGTATAATCTTGTTTCCGTAATATTCGAGACCAAAGGCTGCGTAACTTGGACCTGATTGATTTCCGTGACTATCTGACGTGTAAAACCACCCAGAAAAATTACTATAATCAAATGTATTATACCTAACTACCAGCGAACCAGCATGAGAAGGAACTGTTACCTGCCCCCAACTTCTCATAGCAAAATAATTGTCTTCGACAAACACGTTATCCTCAGTCCCGTTGTCCCAACCATTGTAAAGTGGGCTGTTCCAAGCCCCGGCTGCACCTCGATAAAAAACTATATCGGAAGAATGCCCTTCAAAATAGTTGTTATCGACTAAGCCATGCGTATAACCTAAAAACATAATGACCATCTGGTAATAACCACCTATTCTGCGGGTGTTGATAAACCTGTTGTTGTCTATCCTGACTTTCTTGATGATGTATGTGGATTGCGGCGCTGATATTCGTATAGCAGGTGAAGAAAAAGTATACCTCGTTCCATCTGCAGAATACGCTGCACTGTCAAACTGAAATCCTGTAACTCTGAACAAAATGTTAGCATCGGCACTGCCAGGGGAATAAATAATGAATGGGTCGTTAGTTGTTTTTCCATTTTCCCGAAACGTAGATGTTATCTTTGTACTAGTTGACCCAGATCCTTGCAATGTGATTGCCTTGGTGATTGTAAGTGTTTGGCCCCAATTACACTTTCCAGAAGGAACAGTAACAGTATCCCCCCTATTTGCTGCCAAAACGGCAGAAGCTACATCAGGGTAAGAACAACTTTTTGCATGAATGGATGCGGCCCGCACCGTGGTAAAAGGCGTGATACAAATAAGAGCGATTACCAAGGAAAAAAACATTTGAATACCTTTCGCAACTCTCAATCCTGTTCGAGTGTTCGACATATTGAAAACCTCCTTACCATGGTGCTGTTTTTTTCTCATTTTACAATGACTTTATCCAATTACCAAATGACAACGGTCACTTGAGAGATCAAAGATAAAGCAGTTTTTCGTGTAAGATGCAAAGTAAATGCCATTCTATTCGATACCATTATTTTTTAATATTATCAGTTAACCATCGGACTTACCGACTTTCGGTCCGTAGAATGTGCAGGACAACTGCCTTGATTTACGCAAAATAATTGTATGATATTCCATGCACACCACATTGTTCGCTCTATACTTTGATGGATCAGCGAACAAACTTTTAAAACACTTTCAATGCTCAATTATCCTCTTCGCCCAAGGAGAATATGATAATTCCATTGATATTTATTCGACACTCAGGTCGTCTTTTTGGCTTCGAAAACTGTTCCGAGTCACGGATGAAGCGAAAGAAAGAAATAGAAGAATTGCCATATGCTGAGACGTAAAGGTCTTTAAAGCTGGTTCCGCTATATCGTAAATTGCAGACAATATGAGAAAGCTTATCCAGAAAATTCCCCAGGCGAAATCGCCTTGCATTAATTGCTGAGCTTTTCCGCAGGACGACAACAAAAACATCGACACAAAAAAAAGTCCTACAAATCCGTAGTCACATATTATTTCTAAATATCCATTATGGGAGTGGCCGGTAAAGCGTTGTCCATACTCTGGGCCCGCAAAAAAACCATCAATTCCATGTCCAATGATAGGTTCTTGCATTGCATATGGGAGAACCACTGCCCAAATCTTTGTCCTTCCTGTCAATGTTTCTTCACGTCCAAAGGAAGAAGTAACTTCACCTCCTGTAACCAATCCACCGGCAAATACACTGGCCGTACCTACGACAATGATTCCTGCCACAATCAGCTTAAGCACTCCGGTTCTCACATAACGTCGCAAAGCTTTCAGATACAAATAACCGAAAAGTACACTCACCCCGATACTCGACGAAATAATCGAGGCAACAGGAAGACTCTTTACCGGTCCAGGCCCTTTAAAGAGAAAGACAGTTGCTGCGAGCACCAGCACATCAGGCCAAATTACGTACCTTCCTGTGGACAAAGATTGTTTGAACCCCTTCCTGACAAGATCCCAAGTGAGGAAAAATACGGAAATACAGCATAATCGGCCGAGAGTATTCTTATGGTTCGTAACCCCGACCCATGCAGTGAGATTTCCAAAGGGCTGCGTGCCATGATCAGGAAAAAATAGAACAAGAAGGAGCGACAAAGGTATCAGGATGTAGATATATCTTCTGAGGATGCTCTCCATGGCCTTCCAGGTACTATCCTCTGAGATGACGACAAGACCCATAACTACTGCAATTAACTCCTTGACCAGGCGTTTCAAAGCAATTTCCAAAGGAAGGGGTGTCCAAAAAATGCTCAATGACATATAAGAAATGAGAATAGTAACCCAGATATTACCCTTGAGAGTCTTGTACCAGTCGGACCGCCTTCTATATACTATATATAACCCAACGAAGAAAAGTAGGAGCAGCAGGTACCTTTCATAGGGGCTTCCTGATCCGGGCTCGGCATCACCTTTGCCCAACCAATAAGCCAGATCGTGGCTTGCAACCTTTGCCATCCAGAAAGTAGGTATCCAAGTAGCCCATGATATCTTGGGATTTTGCTTTCGCTCCATTGTTAGGAGCCAGAAGATAAGAACAATACAAAGGACAAGAGCGATTAGGGGCATGGTAGCTCAAGGGTAAAAAGTAAAATGTCAATAGTTGTTAGTACTCCATTGACGATTGACGGATATTTTTTTGTTTTCATAATATCATCAGCGTGTCTGATTAACAACTGCAAACTACCAGCGACAAAGCTTTATCATATTTCATCCCCGCATCATTTTGTATGCTTTCTTCGAAATACTGTTTGCTTCAATATTTGTCCCTAATTTCAGAAAGGTAGCGCCTCAAGGCTACCCTGGCCCTAAAAGTCAAAGGCCATGTAGGTATAGTTTCTTTTTGCTCTGTGATCTTGGTGTCATCTTTACGCCCAAAATAGTCCTCAGTAATGGTTAGAAGTGAGGTCCATTTGATGTTGCCCAGATTGTTAATCCAGTCAACCACATCTGTGATCGCCTTATAGCCGTTCTGAAAAATCTTGGGATGTTCTACGATAAGAATTGGACGGCCATGTGCGATATCGTCAATAAAATATGCTTTGTCTTTAGGATATCGCCTCAAAAATAAAGGAAAATCATATATACAAGTTGCAGGCTTTTCGTATTCCTGGGCCGGTGGTTCATTCCTGTCGGTCGCTCTCAGGCTAGAGTTAAAGGCTGCAAGAAATCCCTGTTTTTTAAGCGCCAGCATAGCAACAGACGAAAAAAGCCCCTGGGGAAATACCATAACAGGGTCATACGAAAGACCTGTAAGCCGTTTGTGTTGCTCCATACGCCACATTGCAGTAGCGGACAGATTACTCAGTTCCTTGTAATTGCTGCCTCCAAATTCATTATAAGTGTGGTTACACCCATGTATGCATATACCAAAATAGTCAGGGTTATCAGCAAGAAGTTTTACTGTCTTTGCGTCACTCCTCTTGTAATTCCAGGGAATAAAGGCAATCTCGGTGAAAAAGTTATGTTCCTTCATAGCCTCCAGAAGCTTTCTATAGTCAAGGCACCCATATCTTGGTTTTAGAAGGGGATCATCTATGACAAGACATGCCAGAGTTTCTTTTGATTTGTTATTAACTTCGAGTTTTTTCAATGGGAATCAAACCTTTTCTCCAGGACTTGTAATCCATACCTTTTCCAAGAGGGTATGTGATCTTTGCTATGGGTTTTGCAGGTACTCCACCAACCAGGGTAAACGAAGGAACGCTCTTAGTAACCACAGAACCTGCAGCCAGCATAGATCCCTCACCGATTATTAATGTATCACCCGGTGATGCCGTTATGGTACACCCAGGTCCTATTCTGACATTTTTTTCAACGATAACTTTTCCTAACCCCTTGAAGTGCGCCAGAATTGTGGTTCGTAAAATTATCACTACACCATCATGTAGCTCTATTGTCTCTGGATACTCATTTTCCAAGTAAACGTCATCTCCAATCCAAACTTTGCCATGGATTCGAACACCACGGAGTTTATGCAAAAAAGGCCTGAGTGTGGCAGCTCCAGGACCAAATCGCGCCAATAAATGGAGCCATCGGATTAAAATCCTTCTGAGGAATGTCCTTTTTTTCATCACATTAAACATCTTTGCTTTTTTATATTGTGCCCCATCCTTGATCTCTTTTCAGGGACAATCGCCTTTTCCCTCTTAAGAGATGCATAGCCGACATGCGTGAAAAAGATCCCCATCCCAAACTTCTTATACGATTCACCTTTCAAGACATTCTATAAATGAGCCATGAATTGCAAATAGTCTGTAAAAAACCTTCTGAGTAAAACACCTACCATGTTAACTTGGGGATGCTAGGAATCAGGAAAGAACTGATTTTGGACACATGCACTGTTCTATTTTTTGCAACTACATTACAGTAGATATTCTGGAGATCATTGACCCGGTTCTGTTCTATGATTTGATCCGGTAAGTCTTAACCTTGTAATCTTTCAATGAGCAAGGTCTCATGATTCCTTACTGCCAAGTAATTAGAACCATGAAAATTTTCCATATCAAAATGATAATCAAAAAACTTAACATGCTTCGGAAATATTTTACCGACAACAAACCCTTTCTCCCTTAAAAATCTGCAAAAATCAGCCAACAATGCATGAGAAGAGATATTAAATATTCCATACTCGAACTGGATGACACGTATGTCCTTAATGCGATCCTCAAATCCCTGAAGTACCTGTAGTTCCATACCTTCTACGTCAATCTTTACATAATCAATGAAATCGATGTTCTGTTCATTCATGTAGTCACATGCTTTCCTCGTTTTGCAGTAGATTTCACGGATATAGTACTGGTTGTGGTATGACATTCCCTCAATTTTGTGACCTGTCGCTGTTTCCGAATCCTTCCCCAAAAAAACAGGTATAGTCTCCTCTTTGTTTGAAAGTCCAAATCCGTTCGGTTTTATATTTTCCAGACTTTTTGTGTTTTCCACAAGCTCTTTATATGTTGATGGAACAATTTCAAAAGCATGAATGATGCTAGATGGGTTCATTTCTGACACCATTTGGCTCCAAGAACCTTTATTTGCACCAATATCAAAAAAACATGTTGGCTTAAATTTAGAAAATAGCATCAGTACGCGGAGCTCTCCATTTCGTTCAATATCAAAATTTACATTGTTTAAACCTCGATGGAAAAGGTCAACGATGCGCTCAATCTCCTCAGCAAATCTTTTTCCGCGGAAGTTGCACAGGTATCTTCCGATGTAAGAGACGGCTTTATTAAGCTTTTTGGTAAACATCTTTGTCTCCGTATATTTCTCAACGGCCTGCACTGATCAATATCTGTTTCGTATAATCGGTCGCCAAAGGAATCCCGCAAGCCAGCCAACAAAATATAAACCCTTTAAAATACATCGCATAAAAATATGCTGCCCAAACAAACAGGAAAATGGTAACACGAAAGTGTATGAACCAGTGGCAAAAAAACTTTTAACCAACCATTTGCATTTGCCTGCAAGAGACCATTTTCTTGCCAGCAATCCTGTTTGACCACCCATCTGCAAATATTTTTTTATATAGAATTTTTTTTTCCACCGCTCCTGGGGCACAGTTTCATACACTATGGCTTCATCACACCATACAAATTGATGTCCGCGCTTCATCATTCTTTTGAAAAAATCCTGGTCTTCACCACCTGTAAGACCAAATTGCGGGTCAAATGGCTGTACCTGACCATGAAATATGCTCCCATTGAGAAAAACATTGCTTGTCCTTGTTTCAGGCCAATTTAAAATAGTTCCGGTTTTACGGAAATTCATTTCCCAGATTTTGCTTTTGATTATCCACTTTGGGATGCCTGCAGGATAATGAGGTACAACAGGCCCGAGTACCCCATCAGCTTTTACCTCTTCCAACACTTTATAAAAATTCAGAAGCCACGTTGGACCGGGGTACTCATCGTCATCAATTAAAGCGATAAAATTACCTTTGGCATTTTTAACTGCCTTGTTTCTTGCTAATGAGATATTTTGTTCCGGCTCAACAAAATATTGAATATTGAATGATGATTTTTGTTTATAAGTTTCAACAACCGACTTTGCGGTTTCATTTACATCATTATCAACTATTACTGCAGAATATGTGAATACATTATTAGTAACTTGTTGCTGCAATTTTTCCAACAGATTTGCAAGTAAACCTGGCCTCTTATATGTACAGATGCAGACAGATATATGATTTCCTACAGGTGCTCTATCGATCAATGATTGCATTATTAAGCTTTCTAATGTCCTTGTCGACTAAATATTCGGTTTCTTTTACTGAATTTTAGCCATGGCAGAATACGGCACATTTGCTCATCTTGAATCATATTAATCAACCTGCGGTCAATCATTCGTTTTCTTCTCATAAGATGGCACCAAAAAAAAGCTGCAAACCTTACACTCGACCCTATAATGACGGGAGGTAATAAAGAGCGCGAGAGACATTTTAGTGTTTCAAATAGCGGATGATAACCCAAAGTATACTCTCGTATTCCCAATTGCCAGTATCGTGATACTATGTTTCCCTTGGATACATTTCTTGGCTTCAAATGCTCCATCCTCAAATCGGCAAATGTAGCGGTACGGAAACCATTTGCTCTTGCTACAACGCACGTTATTGCGTCCCATCCCCCTTCCGGAATTGCAACCAATCCTCCAAGTGATTCGAAACATTCCTTACGAAAAAACTGCGTCGCCCCAGCCACATTTTCCATGTACTGTCGACCCTTAATGACCTTCCCATCAACCACATCTACAACAACACCACCGGCCAAGCCCAATTTTGGATCCATGTTGAATTTCCTCAAAAGAACCTCATAATAATCAGGCCCGAAACTCACATCTGCATCAAGCAGCCCCAAATATTCATAGTTTGTTGATTTTATAGCCTTAACGCCTGCCTCGGTAACATAAACTACGGAAGCAAAACTTCGTTCCTGTTTTCCATGAAGCTTAACGAAATTTATAAACTTGTGACTTTCTGCATAACATTGCACAATATCATCAGTAGCATCGGTCGATTGATCGCTCACTATCACCCACTCTTGGGGAAGCAGAGTTTGATTGATTACCGATTGAATTGTAATCTCGATGGTTTTTTCTTCGTTCTTAACCGGTGTTACAAGAACATATGTGGGGTAATTCATCTTGTTATAAGATTTGCCTGGCGATATTCTATGGGCTAGCTTTTCATATCTTTCAGGATTTTGATTATTCGCTCCGCTGTGTGCCCATCCCAGAGCTCTGGAATGGCCTCTTTTTTATTCATGCTATTTAGAAGATCAGTTATATCCTGTTCTAAAATTTCAAGGGAAGTTAACTTATTAGTTCCATTGGTAATTGTTACGGGACGTTCTGTATTCGGACGTAATGTTAAGCAAGGAATTCCTAAGAATGTCGTTTCTTCCTGCAATCCACCAGAGTCAGTAAGGACAAACCGGGCCTTGTCGACGAGTCCAATTGTTTCGTGGTATCCAAGAGGGTTTGTGATTATTAAGCCAGAACCATTGATAGTATTATGAACTCCAAACTGTTGCAAATTTTTTTTTGTGCGCGGGTGCATGGCAAAAATCACAGGTATTTTCTTTGCTAATTTAGCAAGGTGGTCCATTATTTCGGAAAGAGAATGCATGTCATCAACATTAGAGGGTCTGTGAAGCGTTACAAATACATAGTTGTTTTCTTTTACCCCAAAACGACCTTCAGGTTTTAGTTGTCGGGCTTTTTCCAGGTTTGCCGCAAGTGTATCAATCATGATGTTGCCCACTCTTTTTATCTTTTCTTTCGGTATTCCTTCGCGCAGAAGATTTACATCACCGTCTTCGGATGGCGTAAAAAGTAAATCAGAAATCGAATCTGTAACTATTCGGTTAATCTCTTCCGGCATTGATTTATCAAAGCTTCTTAGGCCAGCTTCTACGTGTGCTACCTTAATGCCAAGTTTCGATGCCACAAGAGCGCATGCCATAGTAGAGTTAACATCACCCACAACAATAACCCAATCCGGTTTTTCCTGAATACAAACCGGCTCAAATGCCATCATAACCCGCGCTGTCTGTTCAGCGTGAGATCCGGAGCCAACCCCTAAGTTAATGTTTGGTTCAGGTAGTCCCAGATCCCGAAAAAAGGCATCTGACATATCGATATCATAGTGCTGTCCTGTATGCACAATAAACGGTTTGGCCCACACCTCTTTCTTCAGAGCACGGTACAGTGGTGCAATCTTCATGAAATTTGGCCTTGCAGCACAAACGAGATGAATATGCATTGCTTGTGTTTGCCTCCCTATTTGTTGTTGCGCTTTACTAATTTTCTTGGAGGGCCTTGGTTATTCCCTGCACAATAGAACTCAATGCATCACCATTTGTTTTCCAAACTTCAGATGTATGAATTCGTTTTGTAATTAATAGCTTATTATGCACGTCTTCCACATTCTCAAGCAAAGTCAACCGTCTGCTTTTTACAAGATACGTGTCCACAGCCCCAATTTTACCCCGAAAAATACTATAGACCGGCAATCCCAGAGCGGCTGCCTCTCTGTTCATTGTTCCTCCACCGCTGATCACCAGATCTGAATGCCACAACAAGTTTAGACCATCAACAACATGCTCTGGAATTATGATTTTTTTCATTGAGCAAAATTCACCCCACGACTTCTGTATGGACTCTTTTTGGGCATCATTCCTCGGCAAGATGACCATGCGTGATTCTCTGATGGTACCAAGGAGATTGACCACTTCAGAGAATAATATTTCTGCCTCAGGGTTATGATAATGTGCCTCTGTTGCAGGAGGACGTATGGTAACAACCAAATCATCCTCTTTAAGCCCCAATTGATCTTTTATTCGGGGATCAGGTTTAAAGGAAGGGACATAAACATCCTCTTTAATACCCGGGTACTTCAAAACATGTTTTTTATCATGGTTAATGACTTCATCGGCTATCACTTCAGGCATCATCAACCAGGTAGGATAAAGGAAGCCCTGAACAAATTCGTAGTCCATAATAACAAAGGACGGCACACGGAGCATCCACGCTGAAAGCATTTGTGCCCGGGATCCATGAGACAAAGCAAGAACAGATCCTTCCTGTTTCGCAATACGCATGAGCTGCAATGCCCGAAATACAGTACCGGCCACCTTAAGAAGCTTGTGTTTTCCATAGTGTCGGCCAATACGTTTGTATTTTAGACTGAAGAGATCAGCAAGGCCACATGTCTGAGAACAATCACGGGCTGTTAAAAGGATCTCATAGCCAAGTTTGTTCAATTCACCAATAATGGGGCTGAAAAAGGGAACATGGGGGGTGTTGTCAAGATCAATCCATATTTTTTTCTTATTCTGCGAATTTTTCATTTACCGAGACACCCCTTCACTTGGTCGGTAACATAATGAATTTGTTCTTCTGTTAGCTCCGCAAACATGGGGAGCGATACGAATTCAGATGCCACTTTCTCAGCAACAGGGAAACTGCCAGGTTTTAGGCCAAGAGGCGCATAGGCGTTCTGAAGATGTACTGGTACGGGGTAATGAATTCCACAGTTTACCCCTTTTTCCGCGAGCTGAGCTATCAGGGCATCGCGGTTCTTTGTGCGTATAGCATAGATATGGTAAACGTGTTTCGCGTAGTCCATTTCTGTTGGTGTAATAACTCCCTCCAGGCCGCGTAACAACTTGCTGTAAAGCTCGGCATTCTTCCGGCGGGCATCGTTCCAGGCTGGAAGGTATTTCAGCTTCACGCTCAGGACAGCACCCTGAAATCCGTCCATACGAGCATTCCAGCCAATACAACCATGATAGTACTTTTTTTCCTGGCCGTGATCACGGATCATCTTCATCCTGGCAGCAAGCTCGCCATCATTCGTGGTGATAGCGCCAGCCTCGCCATACGCGCCAAGATTCTTTCCAGGATAAAAACTGAAGCATCCGGCAACTCCTATAGACCCGGCCGGTTTGCCCTTGTAAAGGGCGCCATGGGCCTGGCAGGCATCTTCTACCACAGATAGACCATACTTTTTTGCAATTTCAAGTATTGGGTCCATATCAGCTGTCTGACCGAAAAGATGTACGGGGATGATAGCCCTGGGCAAACGACGGGGTTCAGGAACCGCGGCACAAGCAGCAAGATAGTGCTCCAGTTTGGCCGGGTCCATATTATAGGTCTTTTCGTCAACATCGACAAAAACCGGGGTGGCGCCACAATAGCTTATTGCCTCTGCTGTAGCGATAAAAGTGTCTGGTACAGTTATTACTTCATCGCCGGGACCGACACCAAGAGCGAGAAGAGCAAGCCACAGTGCATCCGTTCCACTGCCAACACCCACGCAATGTTCAACCTGACAAAATTCGGCAAATTCTTTTTCAAACTGAGCAACAAAAGGTCCACCGGCAAAGGCAGTCTGATCTAAAACTCGCTGGATCGCATCGTCAATTTCCGGTTTGATCGATAGATACTGGGTTTTCAAATCCAAAAATGGTATGTTCATCCTGTCTCCTTTTGCTAAATGGCTGTAATATTCAACACGCTTCATAGTAGAAGCGGTAGAGGCTTTTTTATCTCACGCCCACTCACTTTGTTCGTTCGAGCACGCAGGGGTCACAGAGAATAGTCACATAACATATTTGACCTGATTTGGAGAAGTCGGCAATCAGGTCAAACTTACATCGCCTTTAGGCGAATTAACTATCCGGGTGATGCCATCTTTTAAAAGACTGTTGTTAAAGTTAATTAGGAGTCCAACAGGTTTGTTTGCCAGTCTTAGGTAAGTAAAAAGCTGCTTCTTATGTATAGGAAGTATCTCTTTAACAGACTTCAATTCAACAATCACTGTATCTTCAACTAACAGGTCAATTCTTAAACCATTTTCCGATACTTGCTGGCCCCGGTAAATGATGGGCAAAGCCACCTCGCTCATTGTAGTGATTCCTCTGGATTCAAGTTCAATAACCATGCATGTATTATAGACGCTTTCAAGAAGTCCAGGTCCAAGTTCTTTATGAACATTAATTGCCGCATCAATGATGATCGCTGTAATGTCGTTTAGGTGGTTATTGTCCAAGGAGCCTATTCGTTTCAATTACCCTTTAGGGCATGTTGTTTGCGCAGAATTTATTCTTCTCTAATTCTGCGCAAGAAGATTGAATTTTCTCTGTGAACCCTGAGTTCCCTAGCGCAGCGGGCGCGAGGCAGGCCTTTGTCATGAATGTTCATCTCAATTATTTGATCAACCATTCACTGCATCTTTTATATGTCTGATGATGTTCGCTGGATTGCCGGCAACGATTGTGCCTGCCGGTACGTCTTTTGTGACTACGCTGCCTGCACCGATTATAGCGTTTTCACCAATCGTCACATGGCTGAGGATTGTACAGTTGGAACCTATGGATGCACCTTTCTTCACCAGAGTTGGCTCTACGGACCAATCTGCCTCGGTCTGTAAAGTTCCATTCACAGTGGCCCTCGGATAGGTGTCATTGATAAACATAACGCCATGCCCTATGAAGACGCCGTCTTCAATGGTGACACCCTCACATATGAATGTATGACTGGAGATCTTGCAATTACTTCCTATGTGGGCGTTCTTCTGTACTTCTACAAAGGCCCCAATCTTGGTATTGTCACCGATGGTGCACCCGTAAAGGTTGATGAATTTCGATAATTTGACATTTTTACCAAGTTTAACATCGTCAGTTATACAACAGAATTCATTCATGAAGAACTCCTGGGTAGATTAAGTAATTGAGTTTATTGAGTTGACCTGTTGATTGGCTAAGCAATAAACTACCTTTCTTTATTAACCAACAACACGGTCTGATGGCTTGCCAATCAGCGAATTATCAATTAACCAATAAACTGGTTTCCTTATAGTTCAACCAGCCGGCCTTTGTCTTTGATTGAAGCATTCGTAGCCTCAAGCATCCTGACAACTCGTAAACCTGCCAAGCCATCGTTAACAGGCGTTTTATTGTTTTTCACGCAATCAACGAAAGTTTCTGCCTCCAGCCGAAGCGCCTCTATCTGCGCTATTCTGGGAACCCAGGCGTCTCCTGAACGGTAGCTTACAAGGAGGTCGTAGACGTTTTCCCGTGTTTTTACATCTACACCTTTGTCATAAATCTTCACTTTTTCGTCAGCTTCAAGGTCGTTCCAAACAAGCATCTTTTTGTCTCCACCAATCAATGTATTCCTTACCTTGACCGGCGAAAGCCAGTTGACATTGAAGTGGGCAATTACATTGTTCTCGCAGTAAACGGTCACGTATGCAACATCCTCAAAGCTATTGTAATGAATTTCTCCTGTAGCTGATATGGCAAGCGGCCTCTCCGGAACAACATAATCCATGATTGCAAAGTCATGAGGTGCAAGGTCCCAGACAACATTCACGTCGTGCTGGAAGAGCCCAAGATTAACGCGCATGGAATCATAATAAAAAAGCTTTCCCAACTCTCCCCCATCTACGAGCTGTTTTATCTTTTGAACAGCACCGGTGTAAAGAAACGTGTGATCTACCATTATTTTCAAGTTCTTTTTCTCAGCCAGCTCGACCAGTTCGTCTGCCTGTACAATTGTTGATGTAAAGGGTTTTTCCACGAAGACGTGTTTGCCATTTTCCAATGCTTGTTTTGCAAGCTCAAAATGGGTGAACACCGGTGTGATGATTGCCACTGCATCGATGTCTTTTGAGGATAATATGCTCTGAACGTCTGTGCTTGTCATTAAAGAAGGGTAAAGTTTCCTGGCCTTGCCGAGAGCATCTTCATTTAAATCACACAATGAAGTAACTTTTGCACCGTCAATAGCGTTGAAATTCCTGACTATATTTGGGCCCCAGTAACCATACCCTATAACACCAATCCGTAGCATGTTAACCTCCTCGTTAAAAACGAAAAATTAAGTTGACTTGTTTTGGTTGATTGATGTTTTAGTTTATCAATCAACTCAATTAACTCGATCACTTAATTAGCCGTCTTTTTCTCCTAATCAGTATGCTCCTTTTCCTTTTAAAACTACCCATGGCGTCTGCAGGATGATTTTGATATCCAGCCATAGAGACCATCCCTGTACGTAACCGATATCTATCCGAACCATCTCATCAAATGTAGTTTTACTTCTTCCTTTGACCTGCCAGAGGCCAGTTATTCCGGGTTTCATCTCGAGTAACCTTCTCCGGTGCCAGATATCATATTCTGCACATTCGTAAGGAATTGCCGGTCTCGGACCAACTAAAGACATGTCGCCTAATAAAACATTAAAAAATTGCGGTAATTCGTCAAGGCTTGTCTTTCTGAGAAAGTGGCCAATTGGAGTCACTCGTGGATCCTTGGTTATCTTGTAGGTGCCCCTCTGCTTTGAAGCGGTCCGTTCTTTATTTTGCTCTCCTCGAATTAGGTTCTTAACAAAATCCTGATGAATTGTGGGATCGTTGTTTGTATACATTGATCTGAACTTGTAAAGGACAAATCGCTTTCCGAACAACCCAACCCTATCCTGTTTGAAAAAAACAGGACCATCTGAAGTTAATTTGATTAATGCTGCAATAATCAGACAAATCGGAGAAAAAGAAACCAGAGCAAAGAGGCTTCCGAGAACATCAATAACTCGTTTTGCGAAATAATTAGGCCGTTTTTTTGCCATTCTCGCAATAATATCCGGATACATTTTTGTATGTTCCTGATCTTCTGAAAAAACTTTTTCAAATCGACCTGGGAAAATATGCCAGGTTATTATAACCTTATCGAATTCAAAGTCATCTAATCCGGTTCCTAATAGGTTAATACATTTGTCTATAATATATTTTTGAGCATATTTGAGATTCTTTTCGTGGGTAGTAATTTCTGTAAATATTACACCTACTATGCTGCCGTATCTGTACCAACCCCTTATATCCGTGTCCCTCACTATCGAACGCAGTATATCTCCAGTTTTCTTGGCAACCACATGCCTGTCAAACCCTTCAGGTATATTCTGGAGGTCAACAAGCATCAACAGAAAAGGGTGTCGTGAACGCTCAGACCTCTTCCTTTCGATACTTAGCAATTCACAAAAGTATGGCTCCTGATAAAGACTGGTATAACGGTCTATAAGACCAGTGCCTAATTGACTTCTGGTTTGAGGTTGTTTAAAAGCTTTCGGATTCTTCTGAAAAAAATCTATAATTGGCATTTTCTATCTAATGCTCCAAAATTATTTTATAGAACATTACAGAGCATTTCTTATGCCATTTGGGATAATTTATGGATACCTTAATATATCTAACATATTACATAAACAGACAACCAACGCGGCCATGAACATCAACTATTCGAACAACATTTTTTAGTGGTAGAAGCTTCAAGAATTGAAGCAAACTGAAAATCGCCATCAATTGCTATAATCTTTTATACAGCCATGAAGGGATATAGAAACGGCGTTTATTGAAAACAATACCGAGGACATTACCGCCATTTTTAACAATCTTTTCTTTTATGCCCAGAGCTACTGGCCAGCGCGTTTTTTCTGCCTCCACCACCATTACAACTCCATCCACATGCCTCACCAAGGCAAGTCCGTCGGGAAATAGGGTTGCCGGTGGGGTATCCAGAATAATCATGTCAAACCTATCTTTCAGGACTTCCCAGAACATAGTACTCTTTGCAGAATCAAGGGTCCTGGGATTTAGGCTGGACTGCTGAAAGAGGGGCATAACGTAGAGACTGCTATCTTCAACCTGGCAAAAGGCTTTTTCCAGGGGAGCATCGGACTTCATAACATCTTCAAGGCTAGCCTCGGGGGCAACATCGACAAATACCTGAAACTCAGGACGACTCCTGTCTAAATCAATAAGGAGGACTGCCTTGCCAAGCCTCAACGAAGCAACCTTGGCTAACTGGCGAGCAACAGTCGATGTTCCCTCATTGGAATGAGAACCAATGAACATGATCACAGGGTGGGCCAGGTCAGGGAGGAGGGATGTGATGTTCTGGTAAAGAGAAAGCATTTCGTTTTCCAACCCAATTTCAGATTCTGGTGTCCTGTATGTTTTGGGCAGAGGAACTTCTACTGGTTTTTCCGGTATTATCCTCTTATTTCGTGCGTATTCAAGCGCTTCGTAGATTTTACTCATTCATCCTCCTCTTATTCATAGGATTTTCATTCCTCTGAAGGCTTTGGTAATGCAATTTTACTGCCAGTTGCTATAAGATTAGGATCAACTACCCTGGGCTTGCTCTCTTGAATCAGAGTTGTAAACTTATCGTCAGAGCGAGTAATTTCGTCCTCGTCAGAACGTACAGGCTTATTTCTTTTAACCCGAGCCGACTTTTGAGGAGACTCAGCTTGGGGGATAGCTTGCACAGCATTTCTTTGACGAGCAGGTGCCCGCTTTTTTACAGCAGGCTCTATTTTTGGCGCCACCGCTTGATCCTGAAGTCTTACATCTTTAACCGCTGACGATGAAGTATTTACAGATGAATATTTTTTCTCGACTACCGGTGCAGCTATCGTTACTGTGCCCGGTTTCTCCTCGGTCGCACCAGTAGTTTTATGTTTTGATATGGAATCTGCTTTCGGTGGAACAGATTTCTCTTGTGGTTTTAAAATACTGCTTTTCTCCAATAAATCTTTTCTTGAGAAATTGAATGACAACCCGTTGCTATAATATATGGCAGCGAATATGCTGAAAAACAAAAGGATTGTTGAAAAACCAAGCGCTATTTGCCAATTTGAAAACCGTTGCTTCTTTTTCCCGTCTATGTCAGAGATGACTTCCCTGACAACCTTGGCGCCAACCGGCTTCTGTTGATATCCAAAACCGGTGATAAGGGAATTGTCACAAAGAATATTGATTACCCGCGGGATACCCTGGGCTTGGCATACGATTTCGCTTAGAGCTTGTTTGGTAAAGATGGTATGAATATGGCCACCTGCTTTTAAAATGCGATGCTTTATATAATCGAGGCTTTCATCATTTGTTAGTGAAAGAATGGTTGAGCGAATGGCAATACGTTGCTTCAATTGACGAAGTCTGTCATTATTGAGGTTCTCTTCAAACTCGGGCTGCCCAACCAATACAATCTGGATCAACTTTTCTTTTGTTGTTTCAAGATTTGACAACATCCGTATGTCTTCAAGGGTCTCGATGGGCATGTTCTGTGCCTCATCAATTACGAGGAGAATAGTATTCCCTTTGTTGTACTCATCGATCAGAACCCGATAGAGCTTATTCACCATCTCCATGGTATCATCCGTCTCTATTTGAAGATCTAATTCTTCGTAAATTGTTTTAAGAAGTCCATTGAAGGAAAGTCTTGCATTCAAGACGTAGATGATTTTCATGCGTTCCTTGTCAGCATTGTCTAGATAGAAACGCAGGATTGTGGTTTTACCAACACCCACAGCACCGACAATTGCAACAAAACCTTTCTTCTGCTCAATACCATAAATAATTGCAGCCATTGCCTCTTTGTGACTCGGGCTCAGATACAAAAACTCCGGATCAGGAGTAATGTGAAAGGGTTCTTTCTTGAGGTTATAGTAGTTTAGGTACATAATGTCAGCTCATAGCTGCAAGCTCATAGCTCATAGGAAAATCAAATATAGCATTGTTTATCCAAACTCTTTTCCTTGAACATCTTCAACATGATGATTGAATCATACAAAGGCCCATGCTCGATATAAAGAAACTGTTTGAACTCCTTTTCGAAATAACATCCTTATATCTTCCGCTATATTCAAAACCACAGAAGTACATGGTGATTCGCCAAGTGTTCGAATGCAAAAGTCATTAGCTTACCTTTATCTTAGAGCTTACAGCTATGAGCTCTAAACCTACTTCTTTAGCGCAATTGATACCATAACTGGAAGGCCAAGATGTTTTTCTGCAGCTAATGGAGTGGTCAATCGTTGTGGCACAAGTTCCCGAAGATAAGCAAGTCCAAAACCAGCAACAAAACCAAGAATAACTGAAAACATAGCGTATTGACGCTTTTTATTTTTCGCAGGTTTTATTGGAATGGTAGCATTCTGAATTACGCTTACATTGGACAACCTCCTTTTATTCATGTCATCAACTATACGGGACTCTTCAAATTTGGCAAGATAGTGCTTGTAATTACCGTCATGAACACTTAATTCCCTTTTCAAAGTCAAGTACTCCTTTTCGCGTGCATCAAGAGACCGGACCTCGCTGCTTATTTGCCCTATTTGTCTTTGAAGTCCATCAGCCTTGGCCCTAAGTGCTGCGAGGTCTCCCTCCAACTTGCTCAGCTCTATACGTCGAGCATCCTCTAAGGGTCCCACAATAGATTCTTCCATCGCCTGTATCTCCTTACGAATGCTTTGAACCATCCTACTGTTAGGTGTGTATCTTTCCAACAACTCCCTTTCTTTTTGTTGAAGCGTTCTGACTTGCGCCTTGGATGCCAGGATTGCCTCACTATTCCACGCTGTGCTTTTGGTATAAGTAATTTTCTGTTCTACCTCTCGCATTTGTGTCTGAGTGGTCTTTAAAGCGGTATCTAATGAAATGCGCTGCTGTAAAAGTGCAGACCTTTGCTCGTCAAGAGAGTAAACCTGGTTTTTTTGTTTGAAAGACTGTAACTTTTCCTCTACCTCCCTAAGTTTATTGCTATAGGCGCTCGTCTGTTCCTCAAGAAAAGAAGACTTTGGGTCACTATAGACGCCAATATGCTTGTCTTTAAATTGTTCCACAAGTGTGTTTAATGCCGTTGCAGCCATTTCTGGCTTTTCATGTGCAAACGTCACCTCAATAATACTTGACTTTTCTACTGCAGAAGCTACAAGACTCTTCTCAAAAAGCATAGTTGCAGCATCTCGCATTCTGTCATTCTCTGCTGTACCATCCTTTAAAAAATCTGGATAAAGGTTATTTATGCCTATGGTCGTAACCACATTCTTGATCAAATCTCTGTTAGTCAGGATTTTAATTTCATTGTTCAATGCCTCTTCCTGGCTCATTATGCGCTGAGTGCCACCCTCAGTTTCAGGCCGATACATTGACTCATGCCCAAGCTTGACAAGGATATTTGCCTTGGCTTCATATACTGTAGGAATCCTCCAGGCCATGATAATACCAATCACACTGACTAAAAAGAAAATAGTGAGAATCATCCATTTGTATTTAAAAAATATAGTGAGAAATTTTAATATATCGGCATACAATTGGCTTGTGTTATCTTGTTGCATACCAAAGCCCTCCTACTCTCATATCACTCATTTAATTTTGGATAAAGACGCTGCACTTTACATGATCGTCCTGATAGGTAAAGCACTAATTGACCATTGTATTAGGGTTATCGTGGCGGGTTTGCCATGCCGAAATAGTTTTCTTTAGCTGAAGCCCTTCCTGACCCGTAAGAACAGTTTTGAGCCTTTCTTCATTAAACCTCGCACGTTCTATCTTGCCCATACTGATTCTCAATACAGGTAAAACATTCTTATACTCCACAGTCCGGTTCTGATCATACTTGAGATGCACAAATGCATTCAGTGCCTTCTGCGATTTATGTTTCCTTTCTGCACGATTCTTTCCAATACTACTGCTCTTCATTCTACAGCATTATATCCGATATTCTTCCATCATCGATCCTTCTGGTATAAAATTGAGAATCAGGATTACCTTATGTCATCTTTTACAATATACCAAGCGCGATATGATACTAGTCACTCGTATCCATTGTTCTTCCACCAAATGAGTATGTGTATGGATTGTAAAATCCTGAAAAATTAGGAACCCTTGAAGGAATAACTGTGTTTATGTACTCACTCACGAATTTATTTACATTCGCAATGTTGGATTTGGGAACATAGACTATATCATAGGGCAGCAGGGTGATATCTTGGCTCAAATCGGAACCATCTATAATCTTACGATAATCAATGTTCGTGCTCATCGCCTTGCCGTCTGCGTCTTTGCGAATAACGATTACATTGCTAAGCCTTGCTGATTCCCTAAAACCACGAGCTAGAGAAATTGCATGCACCAGCCTTGTTGGCCCTTTGATTTCAACCAGGCCAGGAAATAAAACTTCACCATCCACAAAAACCTTATTTCTTTCAAAACTACGAACGATTACAGCCAGTTCCGGCTTATTGATTTCGGGAGCGTACTTCTCAACAAGCGCTGCACGCAACTGGTTAGGCGTCAGCCCTACTGCTTGAATCTCGGGGGCTAGTTGTAAGGAGATTTTTCCATCAGGTCGCACAGGTACATTAAGTTCGTTTAATTCAGGGTTATACGTGAACTTTACATCTAGAACATCACCAACCCCAATTAAATATTCTTTCTGAGGAGCAATACGTGCCGATTTTTCAAATTCAGCTATTGGTGTAGGTTTTACAACTGTATTAGGAGCACAGGCAACCAAACCCAAAAGCAACAAGACCACAATACCATTACAGATGAATTTCATAATTTTACCTCCCCAAATAATTTAGTTGCAGATTACCTTTCTCTCCCAGTAAGCAAAACTTTAGTCTCTTTATGGTCAACGCCCCGGAAATGTTGTTTTGCCTGGATCCGATTCCGGTCGGTTACTCGGCATACCATAAATATCAACTCTATCGCCTACTCTATAAAAGCCAGCTCTGCTACCAACATCTACTGTTCTTGTTCCATCAGGACAACTGTATATAATAACATTGCTATCTTTTGAAATAACAGTACAGTTACTTGCATCTTGAGCAAAAGTTGTCGTTGACCAAACAGTTAGTAGAATTAATTGTATAAAGAAATAAAAAAACCAGAGCAAATGGTTTAGCTTCATCTTAACCTCCTTAATTATTCATTCTTTAAGTATAGCACCCTTCAAAACAGTGTGCAACTTGTTCACCGTTGAAAGACAATCACTTATTAAACACAAGCTACCGCCACACACCCGTTGCGAGGATAATGTTAAGAAGACAAAATTCAACGCCCTGGCCCGGTTATTATAGTATACCGTTTAATCCAAATACAATCTTGATACCGATAACGTGGATGACTAATTGCCACAACCCAACATATTGTTGCATGTTGCATGCCAGTGCGGCAAATACACTAAACCAAACTCGTATTTACTATAAAGTTGGCAAGCAATATTGTTGAATCAGAAAAACAACTTTTTCATAACTACCTTTACTACATTATCTGAAGATTCAACTACAAAGATTGTAGTCAAAATAAAAAAGAAGTCATAATCTGAATAGGCTACCGCCATCTATTTTGACAGTTCTTAACGTTCAACCCGGTAGCATTCAAGTTTTCTTATCGGTCTTTGCAGTTAATACCTAAGCGATATTTTTATGCTTCTTATGCCGCACTTTGTCTCCAGGCTTGTATTCGTTTTTTATTTTGACTCAGATTCCTGTCACACCGCATAGATGGCACATTTATTGCACTAGTTTTTTAAAATTTATATTAAAAATATTGTTAAAAGGAGGAATTGTATGTTTAAATTTCGAAAGCGGTTTTTGTTTTTCATAGTTTTATTGAGCACACTTTTCTTACCATTATTTCTTTCCGCTGAAGTCCTATGGGATCAGCCCGTAAGTGCTACCAACAAAAATGCTTATTACAATGAGATTTTTTTGAATGAGGATCCACAGCTGGCATATAAATTTTTCATAGCTGACGATTTCGTAAATACTAAAACCTGGCACATCTCTACTATTTTTGTTCCTGGCGAATTCAGGCAAACTCCAGTTGCTGAACTTGACGAAGCCACGTTACTTCATTGGGAAATTTGGGAAGATAATGGAGGGGTCCCCATGGGTAACCCCGGCACTCCACCGAGCGGTTCACCTTATTGGAGCCTTTATCTTGCGCCAGACGACCCCCAGGTCTCTTTGACAGAAGGTGGCAAAGGCTTTCTGTCCAACACAACTCTGAACCTCAATACGCCTATTACACTTCCCCCTGGAACGTGGTGGCTCATTTTTTATCCAGAGATGCCAATCAACAGGTTTGGCAGGCAACCGTCAGATACGGTTAACGGCAATCCAGCACAGCTTATCGAGAAGGACCAAGCTGGCCCAGTAGGAGTTCAAGGATTTCCAGCTGTCTGGACCTCTGTCATTGGTTTCGACTGGGGAGTAACGCTACCTATGTTGACTCCACCACTTCAGGATTTCTCATTCACATTAGAAGGACTTGCTAGCAGTCCTGACATCGCTGTTAACCCAACAAGTATCGATTTTGGAGCACAAGTGGTTGGCCTGACTTCTCATGCACGCACAGTTACTGTCTCCAACGAAGGAGATTCAGATCTCCTTCTTAGTAGCATTACAATTACCGGTGATTCTGCAGACATGTTCAATGTAGTTCCAGGGACAACGAACGGCTGTGCATTAACAAACCAGACTCTTGCTCCTGCAGGAACATGCACTCTTTCAGTTACTTTTACCCCCTCTGCTTCAGACGCACAAACTGCTACTCTTGAGATCGCCTCTGATGATCCTGATACTGGCATAGCAGAGATATCCTTATCAGGTACAGGCGTTGAAGAGGCTGTACCCTCGGTTACTGAAGGTACTGTTGGCACAGTAATCACCTTCACAGCAGGGCCATCAGTAAATTTTGGCACCAAAAAAGGTACTGTTATCATTCAGAAAAATAAAGTGAAATCAGTTGCGAAAATAGTCAAAGGTGGCTGGTCTGAACATACTATTACTTGTACGGTAAATAAGGCGCTACCTGCAGGAACGTATGATGTTAAAATTATGTTGCAACCTTACAAAGATAATGTTTCCATAGATATCCCGGGAGGCTTCACATTTAAAAAACCTGAAGTAAATCTTCCTCTCGAAGTAAACCACGGAGCCAAGGGAGATCTGAGAACTTTGACTGGTTACTTTTTCGGCAATAAGAAACCTAAAGTGTATCTGATTTATGAGGACACTAAAGGCAAGGAAAAGAAGAAGAGTTGTCCTGTCACAAAACTTGATCTGTGGGTTCCTACTACCGGTGAAAGTATTATCAGATTCAAGGTACCAGGTGGCCTCGCCGATGGAATATATCCACTTTATGTTGAGAGGAAAGGTGTGGGAATAAGCGAAGAAGAGGTAGACTTCACAATCACTAGGTAATCTATTTAGGAGGATTCAAACAGACACTTTAAAGCTGGGAAATTTCTAATCCTAGCCAATTAAACAAAGGGAGATTGTAAGTAAGGCAAAGAGGCTGAGATTTGACTCTCAGCCTCTTTTGAATATATAGAGAAAGAATATCAAGAAAAGTGAAAACTGAAGAGTATATAGACGGCTGCGCTGCGTCATTTATAAAGGGAACACGCACAGTGCATCTATATAATGATACCACAGGCCCAACACAATTCATACAATATCCTTATATTTGCTATATTCTCAAGGTTTATGTTCATGCTAATACTTGACGAATAACTGGAATACAACTTAACAAATGAAGAAAAGTGCAAAAAAAAATTATTTTTTGATCGCATTACTCGTAGCTCTTATGGCATTAACATGGGTAGGGTGTTTCAGGGTTTTAGGCGCTCAGGTTCATTTATTATTTGATACCAATACTGATCTTCACCAAATCCTTGGCCGCAAACCCCGGTTTCCTGCACCAACTGCAAGCTCTTTTATTTTAGGAAAATTTCAGGTCAAATTTGAACAGGCAACTGGGGACAGCATTCCATTTCTTGAACGCATAATTCCAATAGTCACATGTTGGAAAAGCATAGTTCACACAGCATGGCTGAACCTCTTCCCTGAGAGTTGGTCGCCCGTCTTGCCGGTAGGAGAAAATGACTGTGTAAAGATCAGGGGGCAGGAAAGACTATTCATGGCGCCCAACGTCTTCAACCCTAAAAAAACGCAACAACAAGTACGCAATGTAGCGTATTACTACAAAAAGATAGCAGAGAAATGGCCCGATGTAAGATTTTACATATTTGCAATCCTCAGGACTGAAGAGATGGCGGTAGAAGCGGGCGTCTGGCCTGCAACACCAAAGCACCTATTGGAGGGCGGTGAGGCCGTACAACAGCTCAGAGTTCTCTTGCAAAATAGTGTTTCTTGCGATTGGATTGGCAGAGGACGACCTGCAACAGAAGTGTTGAACTATTACTATAATACTGATCATCATCTCACAATGCCAGGCGGTTACGAAGTCTACCGTCAATTGCATGACTTAATATCTACAAGAGGAGTCAATATTGGTAAAGTCGTTGAGGTCAAAAAGTGGTTCAGTGTCCCCAATGTAGTTTTCCGAGGTTCTCGTGCCCGACTGAGCGGTGGCTACAAAAGAGCTACAGATAAACTTGTGGATGGCGTGTTCGTTTTGCCCCACTATAGTGTAACAGTTTCCTCAGTTACGATCAGTCATGAGCGCGACAAACGGTTAGAGTATAGAGCCGGTAAGGTACCAACGGGGCTTTTTTCTAATCATTACACCGAATATTTTGGAAACGATCACGGTCTTGTTACATACTCGGTAAATGAGGTTTTAGATAAAAGGAATCTGCTTGTTATAGGAGATTCCTTTAAGAACTGTATGGAACCCCTTCTAGCATCGCACTTTCAACACAGCTATTTTGTTGATGTGCGTCATTTTGAAAAGGACGTTGGCTACAAATTCGATCTAGATTCCTTTATCTCCCAAAACAACATTACAGATGTCATATTTCTAGGTAGAGGAGATACTATTCTAAAGGTTCCGATGTCCAATCAAAAAGTTGAAGAAGGAGCTAACTGAGCATGGTTTTTACTAGCCTTGCCTTCTTATTCTTTTTTTTTCCTACCACCCTTATGATATATTTCTTATCTCCAAATCGATCGGTAAGAAATATAGTCCTGCTCATAGTGTCTCTGTTTTTCTATTCATGGGGCGAACTGCGATACGTTCCTCTAATTTTAGTATCTATAGTGATAAATTGGTACATCGCTCTCCTAGTGGTACGACGCACCAAATATCACAACTTGATTCTGGCTGTCGGTGTAGGAATAAATATAGCAGGTATTGGTATTTTCAAATATGCCAGCTTCCTTATTGAAACATTGAATAGGTTTGCCAGCGTGAATATACCGATTCCACAGATTTCTTTACCCATTGGAATATCTTTTTACACATTTCAGGCTATTTCATACCTAGTTGATGTGCATAGAGGCCATGTAGAGGCTCAAAAGAATCCTTTGTTCTTTGGTGCTTATCTATCCTTTTTTGCTAAGCTTATTGCAGGGCCCATAGTCAGATATAAACAAATTGCCACGGAGATGGTAATAAGGAAAGAGAATCTGGAGGAATTTACCCAAGGATTCCGGCGCTTTATTATAGGCCTCGGCAAAATGGTACTCATCGCCAATGCGATGGGTTCCATGGCAGATAAGATCCTGTCAACAGGACCTTATATTGGAGCTATTCCGGCATGGGTGGGTTTTATCGCATACACTTTCCAGATATACTTTGACTTTTCTGCTTATTCTGATATGGCAATAGGCCTCGGGCAGATATTTGGGTTTCACTTTCTCGAAAATTTCAACTATCCTTATATTTCTCGATCTGTGACCGAATTTTGGCGCCGTTGGCACATTTCGCTTTCCACTTTTTTTCGTGATTATGTTTATATTCCCCTTGGTGGCAACAAAGTTAGTCAAATTCGATGGATAACAAATTTGGCGATTGTTTGGGCAATAACAGGGTTATGGCATGGTGCGAGCTGGAATTTTGTGTTGTGGGGACTTTATTATGGCGCCCTGTTGGCGTGTGAAAAGCTTTTTCTTTTGACACTGATGAGTAAATGGCCACGATTTCTGCAGCATAGCTTTGTAATTCTATGCTTTTTTTTCGGATGGGTTATATTCAGGGTAAATGACTTTTCACTAATTTGTGGGTGGTTCGGCGCAATGTTTGGCGCGCACGGATGGGGCCACCCTATGACCCTCAATGCGTTGAATATCCTCCATAATTATCCTTGGTTCATTGTTGCTGCCATCGGATCAACTCCTATGATTAATAATCTTATAGAAACCATAGGCAGAACATCCTTTGGCTGTATCCTTATTGATCTGTGGTTTTGTGTTATTTTAATTTGGTCAGTTCTGGAGGTAGCACTTGGCGGATTTAGCCCTTTTCTCTATTTCCAGTTTTAATAAATGTTTATAGGGGAATAGCCACTTTCTTTAAAATAAATGAGCTTACATTCATAATCAAAAGACATGTTAAGGGTATCAAATACGGAACCGATAACAACAATATGTTGATTCGTTTAGTTACCTATACAAATATCTTTAATGATCAACGTGAATAGGAAACTTTTGTGAGATTGGGCATCAAATATCATCCTGTTCCTGATCTCCCCAAACTTGCATGGGTAGCATCTTTGAATCTGAAAACCTTTGCAGAACTGACCGTATTTCATGGGTCATCCATTGAGTGCCGTGAAAACTGGATGGTTGAAGGGGTATGGGACGGAAACTTCTCGTCAGGGAATTTTCACACGTCAGAGAATTTTTTTGGAAGCGGAATTAGAGTTGATGGCGAATGCGTTTATTTTGTCCCTTCCTGCGCACTGGTAGATCATTTGTTTTATTGCATCGATAGTGAAACGCTGCTGGTATCAAACAGCTTAATCATATTGCTTGGATATACTGGTGCAACCCTTGATGATAAACACGACTATTATAGTGAAAGCGTATCCATAACAAAAGGGATAAAAGAATACAAAAAAGAATTTACTGTCATCCACCCGAAGATAGAGCGCTTTTATCAGATATTCTATGAAAACATAAGAGTTTCCAAAGAAGGAATATCTTTTGAGATGAAGAATGGTTTGCACGAAATCTATTCTTACGAACAGTATTATGACCTATTGTGGGGTGCGCTGACCCGTATCGGAGATAACTATAAGGCCAGCAGCAGAGCAATACCAATTTCCGCCTTCAGCACTATTTCCTCCGGTTATGATTCTACTGCGATAACATGTCTGGCAAAAAAAATTGGCGTTGAAACATGTTTTACCGTTAAAAAATCAGCTTCATGGATACGGTGGTCTTCAAAGTATTCTACCGATGATGGCACCATGGCTGCTCACCAGTTAAATCTTAAGCTCATCCATGCAGATACCTCTCGCTCTAGCATTACAGATGACGAGCTCTATTTCATATCCACTAATTC
>Ga0255347_1001011_pt1 | contig 47891 bp, 46 predicted proteins | sample wastewater_treat_2_FD_192479 | JGI IMG/M metagenome (GOLD analysis project Ga0255347, IMG submission 192479) | Wastewater microbial communities from Lulu Island WWTP, Vancouver, Canada - plant24 | ecosystem: Engineered > WWTP > Wastewater > Unclassified | place: Canada: Vancouver, British...
TAATTCATATTAGAACACCTTTCTGTAGTTTGTTTTACTAACTTTCGCTTCGTCAGTATTTACATTCTACTCCGAGGTGTTCTTTTTTTCAACCTGCGTTTTTTATTCTTTTACAGGAAGCTCCTGATTGGAGAGATAAAATCCTTAAAGCAATTGAAGATTTTCTAAATGGACGTTCAAAACATAATGATCATGCTCTGCACAGAGAATATGATGGAAAGAGAGCACTCGATATCCCAGGGGCTGCGCCTGGCAGAGGGACAGGGCGGATTATTTATGAACCTATTATCGAAGCTGGTGAAATAATAGGTATTAAAATTGTCGAATTTATTATGGGACATAAATACTGATTTAATTATCAGTGTAGTTTTTTATCTCAGTTTTATTAATTAAAAAATACACAAAAGCATATGTTAAGAGATAAAATGAATGAGTTTGAACTTTAGCATGAAAGGATGATGAATTTGTTTTACAATCATATTCTTATTGAAGCATACTGTACGAAGGATGAAGAAGTTGATTGCCCATTAAAAAAAGAAAAGATTTGTATTGATTGCTTTTCTAATGAATGCAGTTACTTATCATATACAGAAGTGCCAAATGAGATTACGATAACAGACCAGAATGGCGTGTCTGTTTATGGAATAGGATTTGGGGGAGATATGGAAACAAACGAAGTTCAACGCAAATTAAATTTGCATTTATGGGAAAAAAATTTGCAAATCTAAAATTCGTGAGGCATATGCCGAATATATGAAGCAAAAAGATAACGAAAGTAATAATAGATGATATTTTAGAGCCGAGGTCAAGTTAGCAAGACCTCGGCTTTTTTCTTGACAAACTCCCCTGTCCGTGGCATAATATAAATATGCGGTGAGCAGCTTGACAGCGCAACGGGGCTTTATTATCTCCGCGCGAGGTATATGGATCCGTCAACGGGTACATTCACAACGATGGATGCCTATCAGGGAAGCATATTTGACCCCGTATCCCTGCATAAGTATTTGTATGCGAATGCAAATCCTGTGATGAATAGTGATCCGAGCGGATATAATACACTTCCTGATCTTCAAGCAGCTCAATCTATAAATTCAGAACTTGAGAAAGACCAAGATTCTTCGTACATAAAGATGTATAAGCGTCTGAAGGATAAGCTCAATAAGCTTAACACAATACTGACACTTTACGATACGACAAGACAGGTCATAATGATCCTCAACGATCCTGAGATCCCAAATTGGAAGATAGCGGAAGCATTAGGAAGAGGAATCGTAACAGCGCTGTTCATCAACAGGATGTGTCAGATAAAGCAGATTGAGCCGTTTGTAAAGCTCTTTGTTCTTGGATTTGGATTATATGGACAGGGAGAAAGCATAATCGACGCAGCGCAAAGTGGTCAGTGGGACCTTGTTTTTGTAAGGTCGGCACAGCTTCTTATACAGGTTATGTCGCTGCCGCAGACCTGCTTCACAGGTGATACACTTGTAGCAGCCGAGGACGGACAGAAGCGTATAGATGAGATCAAAGTCGGCGATAAGGTATGGGCTTATGATATTTATACCGGAGAGAGTGAACTGAAGGAAGTTCTGACGGTTTATGTCCATGAGCAGACAGAGATACTTCATCTTCACACAACAGTCGGTGATATCGATACAACAACAAATCATCCGTTCTATGTCATAGGCAGAGGCTGGGTAGCAGCAGGCGACCTTGTTGAGGGCGACGAGATCTATCTCCTTGACGGTACAACAGCGTATGTAACAGATTCAGAGCTTGAAAGACTTGCAGAGCCAATAAAGGTGTATAACCTTGAGGTCGCTGACTTCAACACTTACTTCGTCGGCAATGAAGCTGTTCTGGTGCATAATTATAATAAAGCTTATAAAGATGAACAAGGAATGTGGACAAATGGAAAGTACAGAATTGATGAAGAGGGTATGTTGCCGCATATTGATGCTCATGTAGCTGCTCAAAAAGGTAAAAGTCTCTTTTTCAGCGATGTTGATACTAATCAGGCTATATTGGATGTGGCTACATATGCAGATGAAAAGAAACTGTGGATACCAAGTTCCGGAAACGAAGCAGACTTTGCTAATAAAGCCAAAGTTCCTGTTGTTAATAGAGCTGTAGGAGTAACCGGCGATGGTTCAGAATCGTTTATAATTAATCTATATAGGACTGCAAAAAATATGGTACATGGTTGTCCGGGAAGATAATGATATGGATATTACAAATTATATATGCCAAGCTGAGAAACTTGGTTTTTTCTCCTCGAAAGAATTAGAAAACCTTATCGAATCATTAGATCAAACGATATGTTTTGATTATCATGCCTATGAGCCCAACGTGGAAAACTGGGCTGTATTAAGTAAAAAAACTGGTGAAATATGTATGATTCATACAAAACTGAAACTTATTTTTACAAATATAGTGCATTTCCCTAAGTGTAATTTGGAAATAGTTTTACTAAATTTTAAAAAGTATTCCGAAAAAAAATGGAGTATTGATATTCATTCTATCGATTACTTAAACAATGTATTTGATTGGCACACAAGAGTTATTGATACATCAAATTTTAGCACAGAGGAATTGTTTTATGCAACTGTGTGAGTACATAAGTCTTTAATCAGATTACCGAGGCTGCGATAATATCAACGCCTCGGTTTCCTTTTTTCATTAATTGACAAATAAACTGCAAGATGATATAATGGCAACATAACTACAGATGAAATATCAAGTTCTATGTACTTGAACGCGGCTGGGTAGCCGCAGGCGACCTTGTTGAGGGCGACGAGATCTATCTCCTTGACGGCACAACAGCGTATGTAACAGATTCAGAGCTTGAAAGACTTGCAGAGCCAATAAAGGTGTATAACCTTGAGGTCGCTGACTTCAACACCTACTTCGTCGGCAATGAAGCGTTCTGGTGCATAATACTTGTTCAGAGCATTCTAAAAAGCTGAGAGATAATCTGGCATCAGATGATCGCCCTGTAGGACAAGGTGAGGCAGCGGCTCATATTGTAGCATCAGGCGGCTACTTAAGCAATATCAATAGTACTAAAATAGGGAGCAATTTATAGGCAATGCTAAATTTTAATCAACCTCTGATATTCCTCAATCTCAAGCTCACCATCAGCAGCCTTCTGCCGCAGCTCGATAGCGTAGTCGCCCCACTCTGCGAACTGGGACTTGCTCATTTTCTTTTTCATATAGCGAGCGTAGTGCTGTTTGTATGCTCGGTTGTATATCTCCCACACAGGATTACTCTTTATCTTTTCCTTGAAGTTATGACTCATTGCATTATCACGACAAGTCTTCGGAGGATTGCTGCTTACAAGGCGCTTGCAGTAGTGTGAGAACGTGGTATGCTTCATGATAAACCACCGACCGCAGTTGCGGCACTTGACAGGCATGAATTTTTCTTCAATGCACTTGAACAATTCAAAATACAAAAAGGCTCCCAGCGATGTGAAACGATAGGTCTCACAGAGTATGGGACCTTTTTTCGTTTCGATAACCGTGTGTCCCATGCACATACTGCCGCTGGACTTCAGATTCATATACGAATTGCTGAGATTATGTGTTGCGGTAAATTTCTGAAATACTTCGATGACTTTTTCAGTTGAAGGATAGTTGTTGTGATTGCAGAGTTCGTCTGCAAATGGCATAAAAACATTTTTTACTCGCAGCAGGTCTGCAACAAATGTTTCAAACTCATCAGCTATCCTTCTGATATGTGCAATGAATTCTATCGCATACTGCTTTTTCTCAGAATCATTCAACGCTTTTTCATCATCAAGATGATAGTCAGGAAGCTGTTTGAGCTCGTTGAGATTTTCACTGATATATCCGTCATCTATTCCTTCTGATCTGTCTATGAAATAATAATCGTCATCCTCTTCATTGTTTTTCTGTCCTCTATAATAATTCACAAACAGGTCATCATAATATGCAAACAGGTTTTGCAGAACACCTCTGCGGAAGTGCTGCTTGTCATACGGCGGAAGCTTCTTTGCGATATCAAAGATACGCTCATAAGCGTCTTCAACCTTTTGTGCTCGCTCACCGATCGCATACGGTTGATACTCAGAACTGATGTTCAGTTGCGATTTCGCACGTTTGCAAACGTCATAAATATCTTCCAGATCCTTTATATTCGCTGAAAAATAGCGCAAAAGTATTTCTCCGAGTGGGTATTCTCTTCCGTCTGATAAATAAATTTTTCGGTCGTGGTAGTGCGCTTCTATCTCAAACATAGCTTCTCCTTTCAGAATTTGTGTTCGCAGTAGTTGATACAACTATCAGAACACTTGTAATCAATAATTATCTGCATAACACTTTATAATTTGATTGTTCACAAAAAGTTTACAAATGATAGATAATAAATCGAAACTGATAGAGTTATTATACAACATCTATTGACTTCTGTCAAGGACTGATGTATACTGAACACAGTTAAGACGTCCGGACAACTCTTGACATCATTCGTTCAAAAGTTATTGTCAATTTGAAAGGAAGATGTAAATGAAAAACAATATCAACTGCACAGCATACTCCAACGGTGTCAATCGCCTCTGGAGTATCTCAACATCACTACGCCTGCCGAGTTCAAGGTGGTGATGGATTTACTCTGCTACTACGACAGTGAAAAGAAAAGTGCGTCAATAAGCCGTGCGGGTATTGCAAGAGACACAGCGATGTCGGTGAGCAATGTTGAGCGCGCACTGAAAACTCTTGCGCAGAAGGATATCATTCGCATACACAACAACTATGCTGCCAACGGTCGTCAGGTCGAGAACTCTTACGAGGTTGCATTCCTGAACTATGACATGGACGAGGACAAGCTCCGCGACGCAGAGTTGGCATTGAAGTTTAAAAGCTGATTGTCATAGGGGCTGTGTCATGATGTCATAGGCTTATATATTAAGTATACAAGATAATATATACTTAATACAGAGAAGGAAGATATATATCTTGATAGTTATATAAACTATGCGCCTTCTTTTCTTTGCAATGATAACTGTGACAGTAACCGTGTAAAGAATGATTATCCGAAACACGCGCAAAAAGCCCCTTTTTAGCCGTCTTCAGAGTGAAAATGGTATAACTCCTCCACCGCTCCTGTTGAACGCGATTGTCGCGCAACGTGGAGCGAGTGTGGGGATACCACACAAATACTATTGGCAGAGAAAAAGTGGCGGCGGTGACAAAAAGTCTTCCCTTCTGGGAAGGCAAGCATCGCAGACGGCATTCCGCCTGCCGCTGAAAACGGGAGAACCCGTGCCCCTTTTTGGTTTGCAGGAAAAAGGCTGGCGTCAAACCACCAGCCAATTCACCTCGGACGGGCAGTGCCCGCCGAAAAATCGGAACTTACAGTATTTGCAAATTGAGGTCAAAATAAGAAAACGAGAAAAATCTTGGAGTCAGAAAAAGAAAAAACTACAATTATCGCCTATAATTTGGGAGGTGTGATCGGAGTCAGAGAATCTTTTAAAACTGAATAGTATGTTTGGAAAAGTGTGACGTGAAAGGAGTTCATATGAAATCTGAAACGAATGAAAAAGCTCTTTACGTTGACAAGAAGATGACCATTAACGGACAAACCTTTGACGTGACGCTTGTTTTCAAACCTCCTGAAAAGTCAAGCGAGACCGTTGAGGATAAGATCAAACATCTCATAAACGGTGATAAAATAGGTCGAAAAAAGTCTGGACTTTCGAGCCGGATAGTGATATACTGTGGGTGTATCCTATTCGGTTTGATTCCAGAAGTGAACTCTTCGGGACAGGAGGATATATGAAAACAGAATCAAACACGGAACAGATAACAGCGCTGTACTGCCACCTAAGTCAAGAGGATATGCGTGCAGGTGAGTCACTGTCAATTGAAAATCAAAGATTGATGTTGAAGGAATACGCAGACAAGAACGGCTTCAGAAATTGTCAGTATTACATCGACGATGGTTACAGCGGCACCGATAATACTCGTCCAGAGTACGTTCATATGCTCAGCGATGTTGAGAACGGGCTTGTGAGCACAGTCATAGTGAAAGGTCAAAGTCGCCTCGGTAGAGACCACTTAGAGACCGATAGGCTTATGGAACTGGTGTTCCCTGCATACGATGTACGCTTCATTGCTATCACCGACAACGTGGACAGTGCCAATGGCTTCAATGAGATGTCTGGTATCAAAAATCTGTTCAACGATATGTACGCCTGGGACTGTTCAAAAAAGATAAGGGCTGTACTCAGAGCAAAAGGCGAACGCGGAGAACATCTTGCAGCATGGATAGCATACGGTTATATGAGAGATCCAAGCAACCCAAAGCAGATTATACCAGATCCTGAGACAGCACCTGTCGTCAAGCGAATCTTTGAAATGTACGCAAGTGGAATAGGCATAAAGCGGATCTGCGGAATTCTTGAGCAGGAACAGGTACTATCGCCCGGCGTTTACAACTACAGGAAGAACGGCAGCCGTTCAAGAAATCTCAAGCTGGACAAGCCATACGCATGGGCGAACAACACTATCCGCAAAATGCTATCCAATCAGATATACTGCGGAGATACGGTCAACTTCAAGACCTATTCAAAGTCCAACAAGCTGAAAAAGCGTATCAAGAACGCTCCTGAGAATATGATGATATTTCCAAATACGCACGAAGCGATCATCGACAGAGCGACGTTTGACCTTGTGCAGAAGCACTTTGAAGGACGCAAGCGTGCTGATAAACGTGGTGAGCTGGACAAGTATGCAGGCTATCTTTACTGCGCCGAATGTGGTTCGAGGCTGTATCGTAATCGGGATAAAGCCCGCGGATACGATAGCTACCGCTGCGGACACTATGAAAGTCGCAAAAGCGACTGCACTTCACATTACATTCGTGAAAGTGTGCTCGACGAGATAGTGTTAAGAGCAATGAAAAAGGTGACGAAATACGCAAGGAAGCACTCGGACGAGTTTTACAGCGATGCAATGAGGAACGGGGAAGCTGAAGCCGCAAAGAATTTGAAGGAGTCCGAAAAGCTCAGAGATGAATACAAGACTAAGATCAAGCAGCTCGACAAAGCAATACAGCTTCTCTATATGGACAGGTCTAACGGCAAAATCACAGACGAGCGTTATGAACTTCTATCTGCAAGTTTTGAAAATGAGCAGACTGAGCTGAAAGCAAAGCTCAGCGCCCTCAACTCACAGCTTGATGAAATGAAAGTGCGTGAGAAGTGTATCCGTGACTTCATCAGCAAGGCCAAGAGGTATGTAACAATTTCAAAGGTCACGCCTGAGCTTATGAGAGCTTTTATAGAGCGAATTGAAGTCCACGAAAAGGCTGTAAAACGTTCAAGGACCTGCGGCAATCACATCGTCATCTACTTCGCATTTCAGCCTGATAAAGCCTTCAGACTTGACGGAGAGATGAACGAGCTTGGTACGACCAAATTTACATAATAAAAATCTCCGGGGATGACCTCCTCGGAGATAATACATAATTAACTGCGTTAAGAACACCATACAGAGGAAAGGTTCTTCCCCCGAACCCCTTTTCCAAAGACTTTTGGCTGGTTTTTATCAGGACAGGGCGCCTTAAATATAATAAAAAGGCATATATTACCAAGCGCCCTGTCCTGATAAAAACGAAACAGAGTCCTCAGAAAAAGAATTAAGGGAAGCACTTCTTCAAAAGGGCTTCCCTCAAAAATACGCGTAAAACTGCTATATAAGTATAACGATAGCCATGCTTTTTATTTAAGGTATTCCTCGATAACGTCAAGGTCGCCGTAGGTTCGGAGCAGGGTGTAGCCCGTGTTTTCCAGTACGGCGTTGACGAAATCGTCCCTTTCCACGCGGTCAGCACGGGCGTGGGAGGTGTCGTCCAGCTCTATGAGCGCCACGATGCAGGTCTCATCGTCAGCAAGGGCAAAGTCGATGTGCTTTGCCTTTATCTTGTTGAAGCACTCCATCCAGTAAGGGTTCTCCTCCTTGGGCTTGGGCTCGATAAGGTCCGCAAGCCTGACCTTGGTGTAGATATTCAGCCCGTACTGATCCGCAATGGGCTTGAGACGGGTGTAGAACTCATACTCCCTGTCGGTGAGGATGGTCTTTGCATTGTAGAGCTTGGTAATATCGGGCTTGTGCAGTCTTTTGTACAGCCATACCGCAAAGGCGATAACAGCAATTATAAATATAAGCGCGAGAAGTTCGTTTGCATTCATTTCCTTTATTTGTTCCCGTGGACGTATTGATAAGGGCGCTGTGGTGAGCGCCCTTAAAATGTGTTATCAGTCAAATCTCTCGTCGATGACTCTTGCGGTCTTCTTCATGCTTCTGGGCAGGACTCCCACCTCTACTACCTTGACGATAGGAGTGAAGCCTATCCTGCTCTTTACCTTTTCGGCTATCCTCTTGCTCAGCGACTCAAAGTCCACATCGCCTGTGGACTCAACGTAGATACGCATAGTATCCTTGCCGTCAAGGTGAGATATGCGGATCTGGTATTCGCTGTTTATCTCGTTGAAGTTTGCAAGAACTTCCTCTATCTGGCTGGGGAATACGTTGACGCCCTTGATCTTCATCATGTCGTCGGTACGTCCCATGATAGTGTCAAGACGGGGATAGCAGCGTCCGCACTTGCACTTGCCGGGGATTATCCTTGAAAGGTCGTGTGTTCTGTAACGGATAAGGGGAGCGCCCTCCTTGACGAGAGTTGTGATTACGATCTCGCCCATTTCTCCGTCGGGAACGGGCTCGCCTGTCTTGGGGTCGATGATCTCTATGTAGAGAAAATCGTCCCAGTAGTGCATACCCTCGTTGTATTCGCAGTTTATACCGATACCGGGGCCGTATATCTCGGTAAGTCCGTAGATGTCGTAAAGCTCGATACCGAGAGACTCGGAGATGTGCTTGCGCATCTTGTCGCTCCATCTCTCAGAGCCGATAACGCCCTTCTTGAGGTGGATATTTTTCTTTATTCCGCGCTTTTCTATCTCCTCTGCAAGAAGAAGTGCATAGGAAGATGTTGAGCAGAGCACGGTGCTCTTCATATCCTGCATCATCTGGAGCTGCTTGTCGGTATTTCCGGGACCCATGGGTATTACCATTGCACCCAGCTTCTCGGCACCGTTCTGGAAGCCGATACCTGCGGTCCAGAGACCGTAGCCGGGAGTTATCTGTATGCGGTCCATGTTGGTTATGCCTGCTGTCTCGTAGCAGCGCTTGAACATGATAGCCCAGTCGTCAACGTCCTTGGCTGTATATGGGATAATTACGGGAGTACCAGTAGTTCCCGATGATGAATGTATGCGGACTATCTCCTCCTCGGGAGCGGTCATGAGTCCGAGAGGATAAGCGTCACGGAGGTCCTTCTTCTCGGAGAAGGGCAGCTTTGTGAAGTCCTCGGGAGTTTCAACGTGGGTGATACCTGCCTCTGCAAGCTTTTTTCCATAGAAGCTGCCTGCCTCAACGAGAGCGCGAATGCGGTCGTTGACCAGGTCCAGCTGCTGCTGTGTTATCTGCATTTTAATTCTTTCCTTTCAATTAATTCGTAATTAACGATATTGTAGGGGAGCCCGCCCTTGGGCTCCCGATACACGTTTTTATGTCCGTTTCGGGAGGGTGCCCTCCCCTACAAAGTCAATTTTAATTATCCATTATAGCGGAGCGCTTTGCTGTTGAGCTCGATGAACTGCGGTTTAACTGTCTTTTTCATGGTGTCTTCTATATCGTCTACAGAGAAGGGCAGTACGCCGTTGCGGACAGCTGCACCCAGCATTACCATATTCAGTACCTTGGGTGAGCCTATCTCCTCAATAGCGCGGTTTCCGTCAACGAGGACAACGTTCTTCACGTTGCGCTGAAGGTAATCCAGCATCTCGTTTCCTGTGTAGTCAGAGCCGCTGAGAGTAGCGGTTACGGGCATTATGGGGTGGGTATTGACTACCACCTGACCGCCGTCCTTCAGATAGGGCAGCATACGGACAGCCTCGGCAGGCTCAAAGCCTATGATTATATCCGCGGTCTTTTCGGGGAACATGGGGCAGTAGATGTCATCGCCCAGTCTCAGGAAGCTGAAAACGCTTCCGCCCTTCTGAGCCATACCGATGGTCTCGGCACTCATAACGGGTATATCATGCTCCATAGCCGTAGCGGCGATGAGCTTTGAGGTAAGGACTATTCCCTGACCTCCTACGCCGCAGATAAGGATATTACTCTGCATCTTCGCCACCTCCTATAGCACCGAAAGGACATACCTGCGAACAGAGTCCGCAGCCTGTACAAAGTGAATTCTCGATAGTTACCCTGCCGTCTCTGAGTACGATGCCGGGGCAGCCCAGGGTCTTTATGCACTTCTTGCAGGAGGTGCACTTCCCGCTGTCGATAACAGCGGGCTTGTTGCCCTTGATGAGCACAGCACAGGGTGATTTGAACACGATGGCCTTGACGCCCTTTTCTGCGGAAACACGCTTTACCGTGTCGATAGCCTTGCTGAGCTCAAGGGGATTAACTGTCTCTACGGTCTTTACGCCAACGCCCTTCAGGACCTCCTGAATGCTGACCTTTTCAACGACCTCGCCCATCATGGTGCGGCCTGTGCCGGGGTGAGGCTGGTGACCTGTCATGGCGGTGGTGGAGTTGTCAAGGACTATAAGTGTCATGTCAGCCTGATTGTATACAGCGTTCACAGCGCCTGTGATAGCGGAGGCGAAGAATGTGGAGTCGCCCACGAATGCGAAGCAGTTTGTGTCGGGCTCTATCTTGCCGATACCCTGGGTGATGTTCACGCCTGCGCCCATGCAGAGGCAGGTGTCCACCATGTCAAGGGGCATGGCGTTTCCGAGAGTGTAGCAGCCGATGTCGCCGCAGAATACGGACTTCTTGCCCTTCATTGCTTCCTTTACTGCAAAGAATGAGGCTCTGTGAGGACAGCCTGCGCAGAGGACGGGAGGTCTTACAGGAAGTGCGGGGGGAGTCTCAGCCTCAATGGCAGCAGGCTTCTCCCAGCCCATGAATTCCGCGATATTTGCGGCAACGGTAGCGCAGGTGTTCTCGCCTGCGGTCTTTACATTATGTGTAAGCTTGCCCAGTATCTTTGTGGGAAGGTGGTACTTTCCGCAGATATAGGTAAGCTCTCTCTCGATGATGGGGTCGAGCTCCTCGATACAGAGCACCTCGTCCAGTCCCTCAAGGAACTTTACGGCAGCCTGCTCGGGGAAGGGGAAGGGAGTGGACACCTTGAATACTCTGGGAGCGCTCTTTCCGCGGAGTGCCTCCATAGTGTAGGTGTAGCTTATGCCGTGGGTAGCTATACCCCTGCGGCAGCCCTTGTCGCCTGCCTCTGTGATGATATTTCTCTCATATTCGGAGAAAACCTTTGAAAGCTCAACATTGCGCTCCTCGATGTGGATATGAGCGTTGTAGGAAAGACGGGGGAAAATTACCCATTTTGAGGAGTCCTTGATGAAGCCCTCGGGCTTGTTTACCTTGTACTCATCCTTGTCTTTGACCTCAATGGAAGCGTAGCCGTGACAGACTCTTGTAGTAGGTCTGAAAAGCACGGGAGTGTGGTATTTCTCGGAATATTCAAATGCCTCCTGTATCATGTCATAGGCTTCCTGAACAGAGGAAGGGTCAAAGCAGGGAAGCTTTGAGAATGAGGCGAAATGTCTTGTATCCTGTTCTGTCTGTGAAGAAATGGGACCCGGGTCGTCGGCGACCAGTATCACCATGCCGCCCTTGACGCCGATATAAGCAAGGCTCATAAGGGGGTCGGAAGCTACGTTGAGACCCACCTGCTTCATGGTGACCATTGAACGTGCTCCGCTGTAGGCAGCGCCTGCGCCCAGCTCCATAGCGGCTTTTTCATTTACCGACCACTCGACGTATATAGAGCCGTCGTTGGTCTTTGCGGTAGTTTCCAGCACCTCCGTGGAGGGAGTGCCCGGGTAGCCTGCCACAAGGTTCAGACCTGCCGCGATAGCGCCGCGTGCTATGGCAGCATTACCCATTAAGAATTCCTTATGCATAGTATCTCTCCTTTATTATTTCAAAAAAGTCCATACTTATTTCAATTATACCATTTATGGAGCATAAAGTCAAATCAGAGGAGCTGCTCCTTCACTGTGCAAAAAAGGACTGCCACTGGCAGTCCTTTGGGTATCAGGTAGTTTCCTCAGTCTCCTCGGGATTGAGGATAGCGTCATCGTCGGGAGCTGAGTCCGCAGCGGCAGAGAAGTCATAATCGGAGAAATCCTCAACGCTGTGGAGCTTTATGACAAGTCCCGTTTCGCTGTCAAGAGTGAGTATGCCGTCATTGAGGGTGATAGCGAAGCCCTCATAGTCGTTCCACATATAGAGCTCGTTCTTCTTCTGAGCCTCCCACTGATAATCCAGGGGCTCGCCGAAAATGGAGAGGACAGCGGAATTATCGTCATTGAGTTCAAATCTGAATGCCACATTTACGGGATAATCGCCCATAGTCTCGGTATAGGTCTCGCCGTAGGAGGTGACCTCCTCCGACTCCCATTTGCCGAAATATGCGCTGTAATCCACCTTGTCCAGACCAGCCTCAGTTGTGGACTGTGACTCGCTGAATTTATCCACGGAGAACAGGAATATCTCTGTCCCGTCGTCGTAATCGGCGTATTTCACTATCATCTGTCCCTGCTCGATCCTGCAATCGTACCTGTCATCGGGACTTACGACGTGGAGGACGTCATTTCCCTCCATAGAGGTGATGTTCCACTTGTAGTAATCGCTGGTGCGCTCCTTGCCGCGGGGGTTGAGAGCGGTGGTGATATGGGCGGTATTGTCCTCGAATATCTCCAGCTTCATGACAGCGCTGAGGGGATAGCCCGAGTAGTCTGTCTCATAATCCACGCCCCCCACGGTAGCCTTGTAGGACTCCCATTTACCGAGGAATTTCCTTACGTCATTGGTAACCGTGGTATTTTCTGAGGAAGCCTCCGCTGTGGAGGACTCGGTGGTGGTGCTGCTCTGAGAGGTCTTTCCTGTTTTGTTGCTGCAGCCGCATATACAGCCTGCCATGAGAACAGCTGCTGCACAAAAGCAAATCAGTTTTTTCATAATGATCTCCTGTTAGTTGGAAATGCCGAAATTCTGGATAACTCCCGCAGCTGCGTTGAGGGCATCGGGGTCTATCTCTGTGAATTCATCGACTTTGCTGATATTGATGTATGAGCCTTCTTCTTCGATCACGAGTTTTCCGTCACGATAGGTAAGATCCATGATGTTATCGGGATTTTTGTCGGTGAGGTCGGAGACTCTTATCTCGATGACGTTGTCCTCGGTCTCCTTCCAGGTTATGTCCAGGTTTTCGTTGGCGTTCTGGATCACTTTGTTATTTACCGCAGATCTCCATTCCACCTTGCCGTCCTTCTTTATCTCAAAGCTGAACAGTGCCGACAGGGGGACGCCCATCATATCCTTGTAGCTGGTACCGTCCATCATCATCTCGGTGGCTTCCCATTTACCGATATACTTGGGGTCTCTTTTGGCTCCGCAGCCTATGACGCAGCACATGAGGATAAATGCTGCGGCGGCGAGAGAAATAATCCTTTTCATATCAGTTCTCCTTATCATCCTTGTCTTTTTCGGGGGACTTTGTCTTTGAGATGCAGGTCTCGCGGACGCCCTCGTCAGTATCCTCCGTCAGGGTCAGCACTTCATTGCTGAGCTCATAGGGGGCAGTGGTCTCATCGGTCTCCACATAGGTAATGGTGATACCGCCGCTTTCGGTGATATGCCAGGTTATCTGGTGGAGCCCGCCCTCCTTGTCGTAGAAGGTGCCGTTTCCGTTGTCGGTGAAGGTAAATTTATCGCGGACGAAGTCACAGGGCTCGCCGTTTATGGTGGAGGAAGTGGTCTCCCAGTCTCCTTCCATTTCCTTTGAGACGTCCTCGGCTGTCCTGTTGCTGTGCATTTTCAGCGTAGCCGAGACGTTGTCCGTTGAGACTGTGCGGCTGCCGCAGGAAACGGCACAGCACAGCAATGCTGCCGCAGCTGCGGCGAAGCACATTATCCTTTTCATATTTTAGCTCCTTGAACTGCGCCGTGGCGCTGAGTAAAAACTATCCTAATCCGAAAGGGCTGCCGCAGTCCGCAGCAGCCCTCATGTTCATCTTGTTTTGGTCTTATAGAGCATCCATACCAGCTCACCCACGCCCACTCCGATAAAGCAGAGCATGGTCTTCATACTGGGCTTCTTGACCTTGAATCGGGTGATGAATGCGAGGGCGATGAGCAGGAGAGCGCCGCCGTATACCTCGGGGAACCATTCACCTATATCCTTGTGGAAGCTGTAAAGCAGAGGCAGTATCAGTGCCACGCTGGTAACGGGAAGTCCCTCATAGACCTTGCGGTTCTCGGCAGTTTTCTTCTGCCTTTCCTCCTCAGCCACGTTGAAGTAGGCGAGCCTTATTACGGCACAGAGGGGAAAGAGCACCAGAATAGGCAGGTCTATCCAGTCTCTCATGCCTACGGAATAGCCGATTACCACGGGGAGGACGCCGAAGCAGATGGCGTCGCAGAGGGAATCTATCTGTATACCGAATTTCTTTTCGCATTCGGTGCGGTCTTTCTTTGTACGGGCGACCTTTCCGTCGAACATATCGCACAGTCCCGAAACCATAAGGCATATTATGGCGTATTCTGGGTGTGGGCTCATCCCGCCGAAGCCTGCCGCGAAGAACATACCTATCACAGATGAGATGAGACTCATATATGTAAGAATAACCGTATAGTTATAATATCCAATCATTATCCAAACCTCAAATAAAACTTATTGCCGCTTTATACCCTTTAATACAGGTATAACAGATATTATATCATAAATCGGGCAAAGTTTCAAGTGTTTTATTGCTTTTTCGCATATAAATGACTTATGAGGACTTTTTCTTCCTTCCGCGCTTTGCCGCAGGTTTGGCGGGCTTTTCCGCAGAGGTCTTTGCCGAAGTCTTTTTTGCCGCTGTACGGGGCTTCTTTGCAGCCGCATTCTTCTTTGCGGCACCCTTTTCGCGGTTCACGCGGAGCTGCTCCTGCCTTGCGGTCTTGTCCTCAAGGCGCTTGTAGGCCTCGTCGTAGAAATACTCCTGTGAATTCAGGGGAGTATCGGCGTTCCTGCGCTCGCGGATATACTTGCCGTCGCTGAGCATTATCCTTGCCTTGACGTTATCCCGCATAAGTACGCGGAACATCTCGCGGATACGTCTTCTGAGGCGCTCGTCCTCTATGGGTGCAGCCACCTCTACTCTGCGTATGGTATTCCTGCTCATATAGTCGGCTGAGCCTATGTATATCTTCTGGTCGGGACCGTCCTCGCCGAAAATGAATATACGGCTGTGCTCAAGGAAGCGTCCCACTATGCTGCGGACGGTGATATTCTCGGTATAGCCCTGCACTCCTGCGATAAGGCAGCAGAGTCCGCGGACTACCAGCTCTATCTTTACGCCTGCCTGAGAAGCCTCCACCAGCTTGTCGATGATGACGGGGTCGTTGAGGGAATTCACCTTTGCAGCGATATAGCCCTTTCCGCCGTTCTTAGCCAGCTCTATCTGTCCGTCCATGAGTTCCAGCACCTGAGGTCTGAGAGCAAGGGGAGACACAAGGAGCTTGTTAGTCTGCTCCACAAATGTGCCGCTGAGGAGACCCGAGAAAACAGCCTCTGCGTCGGCAGCGATATCCCTGTCGGCAGTGAGGAGCATGAGGTCGGTGTAGAGCGCGGCGGTCTTTTCGTTATAGTTGCCCGTGCCTATCTGTGTCACGTAGTCGAAGCCGCCGCCCTGAGCCTTTCGGGTGATGAGCAGGAGCTTTGAGTGAGCCTTGAAGTCCCTGGGACCGTAGATGACCTTGACTCCTGCCTCCTGAAGCTGCTTTGACCATTCGATATTGTTCTCCTCGTCGAACCTTGCGCGGAGCTCTATCATGACCAGTACCTCCTTGCCCTGCTCGGCGGCAGTGCAGAGAGCGTCGATGACCTTGCTGTTCCTTGCCAGGCGGTAGAGTGTTATCTTTATGGAAGTGACTTTGGGATCGTTGGCGGACTCCTGAAGGAGCCTTATGAATGACAGGTTTATGGACTCAAATGGGAAGCTGAGCAGCATATCCTTTGACTTTACCTGTGAGAAAACGGGTCTTGTGTCCGACAGAGCCGCAGGCTTTCTGGGCGTCCTGGGGACGTAGTGGAGCTTGGGGTCCTCGTCGTATTCCTGCAAAGTATAGAGGTAGGAAAGGTCCAGAGGGATACGTGAGGTAAAAACGTTGACGTTCTTCAGCTTCAGCTTCTTGCAGAGATAGTCCAGTGCAGTGCGGTTGAAGACGTCGGATATTTCAAGGCGCACGGGTGCCAGCTTCTGGCGCTTGTCAACGAGCTCCTCCATGCGCTGGCGGAACTCGGGTCCCCTGCCCGATACCATAATATCGGCACTTCTGGTGACTCTGATGAGGGCGCGGTCCATGACCTTGTAGTTCTTGAACAGCAGGTGCGCGAAGCGGAGAATGACCTCCTCCTCCAGTATGAACCTCTTGCCGTCCCTGCCCAGGTGGATTATCCTCTCGGAGCGGCTTGTTGAGGCAGGGATAACGCCTATGGATACGCCCTTTTTGGCGCCCAACTGCACAACTGCGTAGATGTACTTGTTCTTGAGGAAGGGGAAGGGCAGTGCGTCATTGACTACGATTCCCGATATGAAGGGCTTCAGCTCGCGCTTGAAATAGAGCTCCAGGAAGGTCTGCTCCTCCTTGGTCGCCTTGTCAAAGGTAACGTGCTCAAAGCCGTAGGGAGCCAGCTCCTTCATAGTGCTGCGGAGAGCCTCCTCCACAGAGGGCTGGAGCCTGCGGACAGCGGTGAAGATGGCATCGAGCTGCTGGGCAGCGTTCATGCCCGAGAATTTATCCTTTTTCTTGCCCTCGCTCTTGGCTTTGTCTGTGACAGAGCCCACGCGGACCATGAAGAATTCGTCCAGATTGCTCTGGTATATAGCAGAGAATGAGAGCTGCTCAAGCAGCGGAGTATCGGGGTCAACAGCCTCCTCCAGTACTCTTTTGTTGAATTTGAGCCATGACAGCTCTCTGTTTTCGAGATATTCCATATATAGTCTCCCTTATGTATCAGTATTTGAACTGTCCGTTGCCTATGAATTCGCAGATGAGCGAGTCGGGGGAAATGTCCTTCTTGCTCAGGGGAGTCAGCTGCTCCAGAACCTTTACTGACTCGGCTATCTCGGGAACGTCAAGCATCTCCGAGAGCTGATCGAGCAGGTCGTTCCTGTAGGCGGAGAGCTCATAAGCCATGAAGGTGTCCACATCGTAGTCCGAGCGGTATTTGTAGGGCATTATGTACTTGTTTTCCCCTGCCTCAACGCTGTGGAACATATTCATGGTCTCGCGGAGAGAGCGCTTGCGGAAGTTCTTGTCCCTTATCATGCGGCGCATAAGACGAACCCTTGATGGGTGGAGAAGTATGCCGTCACCGGATATTCTGGTGCGGACACTGACGTAAATCTTGCTTATCATGGTGTCGGGAACGGTTATTACCGACGGGTTGAGGGCATGAATGCCTTCAAAAATAACTATCTCGCCCTTGCTGCGCTTGAATTTCTTGCCCGAGCCTGTGCGTGTAGAGGTCTTGAAGTTGTACTTGGGGAGCTCTATCTCGCGGCAGGCGCTTATGGCTTCTATCTGCTGGTTGAGGAGCTGGCTGTCCACGCGGAGAGGGGATTCAAGGTCCATTTTTCCCTCAGCGGCAAGAGCCTTCTCAGCCTCTGTCAGCGGACAGAACCAGTTGTCCATTGAGAGTGTGTGGGTCTGGAGCCCTCTCTCGTCCAGGAGCTTTTCTATCATCATAGCCGTTGTGGTCTTGCCGGAGCCCGAGGGTCCCGACAGCAGTACAACAGGCTTCTCATTGCGGTTTTCAGCTATATCGTCGGCTATCTTGCTGAGCTTGTAGATGTAGTCCTCATTTATAGTCCTGACGTATTCCTTAGGGTCTTTCTCTATCCCCTGATTAATTCTTGCTATTTCGATGTTCATGTATATCTCCTTATGGTTTATTGTTCCGGGGAGCCGTTTTCCGCCTGCCTGCGCAGTCCCCCTCAGTTCAGGATACTCCTCGGACATTATACTTATTAACATTATACCACATTTTTTGAATTATTTCAACCCGTTATTTTGTGGTTTTTAACGTGAGTTTCAACAGAATGTTTAATTCGTTGCGGAAAACTGCGGAAAAACTTGGATTTTACACTTTTTCCTCTTGACAAATAGTAAAATCTGTGCTAAGATAAGTGTACAATATCCCGTAAAACGTCGATGAGGAAGGCTTTCCCCCAGCCGTTTCAGAGAGCAGCCGTTCGGTGCAAGGCTGCACGGCAAAGGATATACAGCACACCGCCTCTGAGTGCGCCCAATAAGCGTCGGGAGCTCCCGTTACAGAGCACTTGAGATACGGAGAAGGCTCCGTGTGAATCAGGGTGGAACCACGGTAGACTATCGTCCCTTGTGCCTAATTACAGGCGTAAGGGGCTTTTTTGTTATTCTGTCTTCGGGGAGGTGACAAGGTGAGCAATATCAGCTACAACCAGAGGGAGGAAGCCTACGAGCTGCCCTATAAGCTGTGGGACGAGATGATGACCGTCCGCTTCTATACCGACAGCGAGGAGACTATCATCGCCAACCTCTCGGATATAGCCAAAAAGCTGGCAAGACTGGACGGCGGCAGAAGCACCATAGCAGCAATGCTTATCGACGACGGCTTCTATGAGGGCGGAAACGCCGAGGCTCTCGCAAAGCTGCTGAAGCTGAGGAACGTCTATGTGGATATAGACGAGGAGGAGATTGTGGTCTGCTTCGAGACAGGCACCGATGACGGCTATATGGAGAATTACGTCCATGTGGAGCTCTTCGGCGAGCTGTTTGAAATATCGGGCTGGGCGGAATGAATTTGAATACCGCGGTGCATGGCAATACATTGAAAACAAGCCCGCAAACCGGGAAAACGATGAATTATTCTGTAAGGAATAATTCGTCATAAAAAGCTGCAACAATTATGCATCAAGCATTATGAATCAATAAAAAGGAGAGATCGACATGATCAATTTAACACTTCCCGACGGCAGTGTCCGTCAGATCGAGGCTGCACAGTCAGCTGCTGAGATAATCAAGGGTATCGGCATGGGACTTTACAAGGCTGCCTGCTGCGTAAAGGTAAACGGCGAGGTAAAGGATCTCCGCACAGTCATCGACGGTGACTGCCACTTTGAGGTATGTACATTTGACAGCCTCGACGGCAAGAAGACCCTCTGGCACACAGCTTCCCATATCCTTGCACAGGCTGTAAAGAGACTTTATCCTGCTGCAAAGCTGGCTATCGGTCCTGCTATCGACAACGGCTTCTACTATGACTTCGACCTTGAGAAGCCCTTCACTCCCGAGGAACTGGAGAAGATCGAGGCTGAGATGAAGAAGATCGTCAAGGAAGACCTTGAACTTGAAAAGTTTGAGCTTTCTCCTGCTGAGGCTGTTGCAAAGCTGAAGGAAATGGACGAGCCCTACAAGGTAGAGCTCTGCGAGGAGCACGTTGACAAGGGCGAGCCTATCTCATTCTACAAGCAGGGCGAGTTCGTTGACCTCTGTGCAGGTCCTCACCTTATGACAACAGGTCCCGTAAAGGCATTCAAGCTCCTCTCATGCACAGGCGCTTACTGGAGAGGAAACGAGAAGAACAAGATGCTCAGCCGTGTTTACGCTATCGCATTCCCCAAGGCTTCACAGCTTGACGAATACCTCAAGATGATCGAGGAGGCTAAGCTCCGCGACCACAAGAAGCTGGGCAAGGAGCTGGCTCTGTTCATGTTCGACCATACTGCTCCCGGTATGCCCTACTGGCTCCCCAGAGGCTGGAAGCTGTTCAACGCACTTCTTGAATACTGGAGAGGCGTTCACGAGGATCACGGCTATACAGAGATCTCAGGCCCTGTTCTTTCCAAGAAGGAGCTGTGGGTGACTTCAGGTCACTGGGATCACTATCAGGACGGTATGTTCGTTATCCCTGCCGAGGAGGACAACGAGGTCTACTGCGCTAAGCCTATGAACTGCCCCAACGCTATCAAGGTTTATATGAACAGACAGCGCTCTTACAAGGAGCTTCCCCTCAAGTTCAATCAGGTTGACGTTATCCACCGTAAGGAGAAGTCAGGCGAGCTCAACGGTCTCTTCCGCGTACAGCAGTTCAGACAGGACGATGCTCATATCCTGGTAACCGAGGAGCAGATCGCTTCCGAGATCAACGATATAATGGACATCGCAACCGAGATATACAACACCTTTGGTCTTGAGTACAAGGCTGAGCTCTCAACACGTCCCGAGGACTTCATGGGCGACATCAAGGTTTGGGACAAGGCTGAGGCTGACCTGAAGGCTATCCTCGAGGAGAAGTACGGTCCCGACGGATACGAGCTCAACGAGGGCGACGGTGCATTCTACGGTCCTAAGATCGACCTGAAGATGAAGGACGCTATCGGCCGTGAGTGGCAGATGGGTACTATCCAGCTCGACTTCCAGCTTCCCCTCAACTTCAAGATGAAGTACATCGCTTCCGACGGCTCGGAGAAGCAGCCTGTAATGATACACAGAGCTATATTCGGTTCATTCGAGAGATTTATCGGTATCATCACCGAGAACTTCGCAGGAGCATTCCCTTTCTGGCTGTCTCCTATGCAGGTAGGTATCGTTCCTATCAGAACAGATCATAACGACTACGCCAAGAAGGTAGCCGATCTCCTCAAGAAGAACCGTATCAGAGCTGAGGTGGACTACACCGACGACAACATGAAGAACAAGATCAGACGTTTCAAGGACTACAAGGATCCCTATGTTGTCATCATCGGTGACAGCGAGGCTGAGAACGAGCAGGTCTCCATCAATATCAGAGGAAACAAGCAGCTCAAGAACGTGCCTCTTGACAAGTTCATCGAGATGTGCAGAACCATGAACGAGGAGCACTCTCTCGACATCATCGACACACTGTAAAAAAGCCTTTAGCCGTCAGCCCTTAGCCTTTAGTCTGAGGGCGGCGGCTTTTATATCAATATTATTATAAACGGAGGGATATTTATGAACGAGCTTTGCAAGATAATCAGGGAAATGGTGATCCCTAACTTTATGAACATAAGGACTTCACTGCGAACTTACGACAGAGACGCTCTCTGCTGCAGCTCTCCCTGCTGGAGATGGGCGTATCACGCTATACATTCAGCGGATAAGTGGTTCATAAATCCCTGTGTTTACGATGAGCCGCTTTTCCATGAGGAGGGCATGGACAATCCCGATAATCCCACGACGGTAGTTCTCTCGGATGAGCAGCTTTTAGAGTATCTGGACGCTGTTGAGAAAAAGACTCTCGATTACATCGACAGTCTCACGGACGAAATGCTCTATGAATGCCCCGAAAACTGTGAGCACACGCGCATGGAGCTGGTACTGAGACAGTTCAGGCATATCTCATTCCACACGGGAATGCTCAACGGTCAGACTGCTCTGGCTACGGGAAAATTCCCTATGTGGGTATCACAGGCTGATAAATACGTCGATGACGGTATATTCTTCGGAAGATACCGCAAGGGACAGGTAACGAAATAAAAAAAGGGCACCTTCGGGTGCCCTTTTTAATTCATAATTCTTGATTGTAGTGACGACCATAGGTCGTCCGCGTGTAACGAGATAATTAAACGATAGCCTTTTGTAGGGGCTGGCGTCCCCGACAGCCCGTGCCTTATGATACAATTATGCTGTAACTATATGTAGATACAAAAAACGGGCGCACAGTTTAAACTGTGCGCCTTTTTTCGTATATTGCGGAACGCCGGGGACGATGTCCCCAACAATCAAAACTGCATTTTAGCCTCAAGGTAAGCTACGAGGTCATCGATAGCAACTCTCTCCTGCTGCATTGTATCACGGTCACGGACTGTTACACAGTTGTCCTTTTCAAGTGTATCGAAGTCATATGTGATGCAGAAAGGTGTACCGATCTCGTCCTGACGGCGGTATCTCTTACCGATAGTACCTGCCTCGTCGAAGTCTACCATGAACTTCTTGGAGAGCATATCGTATACTTCCTCAGCCTTGGGAGTGAGCTTCTTTACGAGGGGCAGAACAGCTGCCTTGAAGGGAGCAAGTGCGGGATGGAAGTGCATAACTGTTCTTGTTTCCTTCTTCTCGTTGCCGTTCTTGTCGGTTGAGACGATCTCCTCCTCGTCGTAAGCCTCTGTAACGATGGAGAGGAAGAGTCTCTCAACGCCGAGAGAAGGCTCGATAACGTAGGGGATGTATTTCTCGTTTGTCTCGGGATCGAAGTATTCAAGTGACTTTCCGCTGGTGTTGATGTGCTGTGTCAGGTCGTAGTCGGTTCTGTCGGCAACGCCCCAGAGCTCGCCCCAGCCGAAGGGGAAGAGGTACTCGAAGTCGGTAGTAGCCTTTGAGTAGAAGCAGAGCTCCTCCTGATCGTGGTCACGGAGACGGAGGTTCTCCTCCTTGAGTCCCAGTGAGAGGAGGAAGTTCTTGCAGTAGCTTCTCCAGTAGTCGAACCACTCAAGGTCTGTGCCGGGCTTGCAGAAGAACTCAAGCTCCATCTGCTCGAACTCTCTTACACGGAAGATGAAGTTTCCGGGAGTGATCTCGTTACGGAATGACTTACCTACCTGAGCAACGCCGAAAGGCACCTTTTTACGGGTAGTTCTCTGGATATTTGCGAAGTTTACGAAGATACCCTGTGCAGTCTCGGGACGGAGATAGAGCTCGGACTTGCTGTCCTCTGTAACGCCCTGGAATGTCTTGAACATAAGGTTGAACTGGCGTATATCAGTGAAGTTCTGCTTGCCGCAGTTAGGGCAGACTATGCCTTTTTCCTTGATGTAGTCCATCATCTGCTCGTTGGACCAGCCTGCTACGTTGGTGCCGTCGAAGTCCTCGATGAGGTTATCGGCACGGTGACGGGTCTTACACTCCTTACAGTCCATGAGGGGGTCTGAGAATCCGCCGATATGTCCGGAAGCCACCCAGGTCTGGGGGTTCATGAGGATAGCGGAGTCAAGACCAACGTTGTACTTGTTCTCCTGAACGAACTTCTTCATCCATGCTCTCTTGATATTGTTTTTCAGCTCAACGCCGAGAGGACCGTAGTCCCATGTATTTGCAAGACCGCCGTAAATTTCCGAGCCGGGGTATACAAAGCCCTTGGATTTACAAAGGTCAACGATCTTATCCATTACTTTTTCATTGTTTTTAAGCATAATGAGCAACCTCGCTTTAAAATTTAATAGTCACATTATATTGTAACTCAAACGCGGGAAAAAGTCAAGACTTTTTAGCCATTAGCCCTTAGCCTTTAGCCATTCGCTTGCAGGTATGCCCATGTATAACAAAACAGCGCAGATAAACTGCGCTGTCTGTCTAATTGATATTGAAGAAGGTAACGCCCGATGCGAACAGGGCTGCACCTATGAGTACCGCAAAGAAAATCGCCTTTTTTATCTTGTGCTTTATCTTTATGAGTATTATCAGTACGATGATAAATAAGATTATAGCCCAGTACTGCGAGAGAAAACCGGATATGCTGTTGATAATAGCGTCCATATCAAATACTCCCTATCATTTTTCGTCGTTTTTATTCCCGTTATCATTCAGGAATTCCGCGATGATGTACCGCGGTCTCTGCTTGACCTCGGCGTATATCTTGCCTATGTACTCGCCGATAATGCCCAGGCAGAAAAGCTGCAAGCCGCCTATGAGCCATATGGAGCAGATCGTACTGGACCAGCCGTGCTCGGTAAAGCCGCCTATCTTTGCTATGAACGCCCATATAAAGGCAAGAAGGCTGGCTACGGACATGATGAAGCCCAGAGCCGTTATGAGCTTCAGGGGCTTGGTGCTGAAGGAGGTTATGCCGTTTACGGCGAATGCCAGCATCTTCCTCAGGGGATATTTGCTCTCGCCTGCGGCTCTCTCGTGGCGCTCGTAGTAGACCTTGCAGTTCTGGAAGCCGATAAGGGGCACCATGCCGCGGAGGAACAGGTTTACCTCCTTGAAGCCCGAAAGCTCCTGAAGGACCCTCCTGCTCATGAGGCGGAAGTCCGCATGGTTATAGACCACGTCAGCGCCCATTACCTTCATGAACTTATAGAAGCCCTCGGCAGTGGATTTTTTGAAGAAGGTGTCGGTATCACGGGCGCTTCTCACGCCGTATACCACCTGATTTCCCTCATAGTATTTCTTCACCATCTCGTCGATGGTGTTGACATCGTCCTGGAGGTCGGCGTCCATGGTTATGCACATATCGCAGAGCTCCTTGACGGTCATGAGTCCCGCAAGAACGGCGTTCTGGTGACCGCTGTTGTGGGCGAGGTCGATACCCGAGAAAAGGTTCGGCTCAGCGCTGTGGAGCTCCCTTATAATGCCCCAGGTGCTGTCAGATGAGCCGTCATTCACGAACACGATGCGGCTTTCCGGGGATATGAGTTTCTGAGAGATAAGTGCAGAGTATTTGTTTTTCAGCTGTTCCGCGGTCTCGCGCAGTACCTCCTGCTCGTTGTAGCACGGAACGACCATATAAAGAATTTCCGGCTTATCCATGTTGTTTCCTTTCACGTTTTTCTCAAGTATATCACAGCATTGCCCATATGTCAATATTTTCGCCTTTACGCTGTTATTTTACGAATCTTGCCTTGATGATGGTATAGCCGTAGGGCTTTACGGTAATGGTATCGTCCATGAATTCGCCGTAGAAGGGCTGAAGGTCCTCAAAACGGGACAGTATACCGCTCATATTGCCGAGACAGACAGTGTCTCCGCTTCTGTTGACGAAGAAGATGTAGTCCAGCTTCTGACCCTGACGGGTGAAGCCGATGAGGCGGCTGTCGTGGACCTCCTTTTCGTTTATAACGAAGTATATCCTTCCGTCGATGGTATTGGGAATGGACTTCCTTACGCGGCTGAGCTCGGAAACATAGGCGATAAGGTCGGTGTCCTCATGTCCCCAGGGATAGCAGCGGCGGTTGAATGGGTCCTTGTAGCCCTGAAGTCCTGCCTCGTCGCCGTAGTATATGCTGGGAACTCCGGGAAGGAAGAACTGGAGAGCCATTGCTGCCTTGAGCAGCTCCTTGCCGTGGGCGTACTGCTCCTCCGAGAGCCATTTTTCCGCCATCCAGTCCTTGCTCTTGCCGTCACAGTTCTCGCCGCCGAGACGGTTTATGGCACGCTCGATGTCGTGGGTCGAGACGAAGTTCATGAGCACGTCGATGGTGGGCTTGGGGTAGTTCTCCACGATAGTCATGACGGAATTTATGAAGTCAATGGGCTTGCCGCCCTTCATGAAGCTGATTATAGCCTCGCGGAAGGGGTAGTTCATAACGGAGTCCAGCTGGTCGCCCAGGAGATAGCGGCGCTTTACGCCGTAGCTCTCCTTGTTGGAGGCGTCCTCCCAGACCTCGCCGATGATGACCTTGTCCTTGTCATAGCCCTTAACGCATTTTCTCAGGTTATTGAGGAACTGGTCGGGGAGCTCGTCGGCTACGTCCAGACGCCAGCCTGCGGCACCTCTGTCCAGCCAGTAGCGGAGTACGCCCTCCTCACCGCAGATGAACTCGGTGTAGTCCTCATTGTTCTCACATACGTTGGGGAGGGTGTCGATGCCCCACCAAGCTTCGTATGTATTGGGATAATCTATGAATGAGTACCAGTCATAGTACTTGCTGTCCTTTGACTGGTAGGCGCCTACCTCGGGATAGCGTCCGAACTTGTTGAAGTAAACGCTGTCAGCGCCGGTATGGGAGAAAACGCCGTCCAGAATGACGGAAATGCCCATACTTTCGGCTTCTCTGCACAGCTCCTCGAACTCCTCGTTGGTGCCGAGAAGAGGGTCAGCCTTCATGTAGTCGGCGGTATTGTACCTGTGGTTTTCATGGGACTCGAAAATGGGATTGAGGTAAATGCAGGTAACTCCCAGGCTCTTGAGATAGGGGAGCTTTGACTGTATGCCTGCGAAATCGCCGCCGAAGTAGTCGTTGTTCCAGACATGGCCGTGCTCATCGGGCTTGTAGAAGGGAGTGCCTTCCCAGTCATCGCGGAGAACTCTGCCCTCGGGGATATTCTCCTTGGGCTTGCCGCTTTTGCAGAAGCGGTCGGGGAATATCTGGTACATAACGCCGCCCTTGAGGAAATCGGGGGTCTCATAGGTATTCTTGTATACTGTAAGCTGGAACATATCCCCCTGGTCCAGACCGCCCTCATGAACGTTCACCTTCTTGATATAGTGGCGTATTCCTCCTGTGGTATAGGAGAAATAGTAGTAGTGGACATCGGTATATCTGGCGTTGTACTCGGCTGTATAGGCTATGCAGTCCTCCTCCTCGGTGACCTCGTTCATGGTGATGAAGCGCTCCTTGAAGCCTGTTCTGAACAGCGCCAGCACGGGAGAGAAGTCGGGGACTGTATCCTTGGGAAGCCTGATGGTGAAGCGGCAGGTCTCGAACTGCCTTACCGCACCGAATATTGATTTATAGCCTAAATTCCATGTATCATAGATAGGTCTCATATAAACATAACACTCCGTTATCAATAATCCCTTATGGGTGTATCTGCAAAAAGGTAAAAAAGGGGACGAAGAAAACAACGTCCCCTTATTGTATTTTATGCTCCGGTCATCTTAAATGCCAGATGTTGTCGGCGTATTCCGTTACAGCGCGGTCTGCCGAGAAGATACCTGCGCCTGCGATATTGTTGAGTGACATCTTAGCCCACTTCAGCTTATCGTTGTAGCACTCAGTGATATACTGCTGTGCATTTCTGTAGCTGTCGAAGTCGGCAAGCACCATATAGGAGTCTCTGTCCTTCAGTGAATTTGCCACATCGTTGAAGGTACAGCCGTTTATGCCGTGGTACATACGGTCGATAGCCTCGTGGATTCGTCCGTCATTGTTGTAGCGCTCGCAGGGATTGTAGCCTCTTGCCCTGAGGTCATTTACCTCGGGAGTCGTCATGCCGAAGATAACGATGTTATCGTCGCCGCAGGCTTCCTTTATCTCGATGTTGGCACCGTCGAGAGTACCAAGTGTGACTGCGCCGTTGAGCATGAGCTTCATATTGCCCGTACCCGAAGCCTCTGTACCCGCAAGGGAGATCTGCTCGGAAACATCGGAAGCAGGCATGAGGTGCTCTGAGAGAGTTACGCAGTAATTCTCAAGGAACACAACAGAGAGCTTCTGGTTGATCCTGGGGTTCTTTCTGATCTCCTCTGAGATAGCCCAGATGAGCTTGATTATCTGCTTTGCCAGATAATAGCCGGGAGCTGCCTTTGCTGCGAAGATATAGGTCTTGGGAGTGAAGGGCGCATCGGGGTCATTGAGGAGATATGCGTAATCCGTAAGGATATTCATGACATTGAGGTGCTGTCTCTTGTATTCGTGGAGACGCTTTACCTGAACGTCGAAAATACTGTCTGTATTGAGTATGATGCCGGATCCGTTCTTGACGTATTTTGCGAAGGCTTCCTTGTTTGCCTTCTTCACGTCCATGAGCTTTGTGAGGACCTCCTTATCGTCCTGAAACTTGCGGAACTTTTCAAGCTCTGCGCCGTCCTTGATGAACTTGGGACCGATAGTGTCCTTCAGCAGCTTTGTAAGTCCCGGATTGGACTGATAGAGCCATCTTCTGTATGCGATACCGTTGGTGACGTTCTTGAACTTCTCGGGAGTATTCTCGTATTCGTCATGGAATACAGAGTCCTTGATTATCTGCGAGTGGAGCTTGGAAACGCCGTTTACGCTGTGTGAAGCCGCAACGCAGAGTGTAGCCATGTGTATCTGGTTGTCCTTGATGATGGACATACGGGTAGTCTTGGCGCTGTCGCCGCCGTTTCTCTCCATGAGAGAAGCGCAGTAGCGGTTGTTTATCTCAACGATGATGGAGAAAATTCTCGGGATAACCGACTTTACGAGGTTGACGTCCCATTTCTCCAGAGCCTCAGCCATAACTGTGTGGTTGGTATAGGCGAAGGTCTTTGTCACGATGTCCCATGACTTCTCCCAGCTGTAGCCGCAGTCGTCAAGGAGTATGCGCATGAGCTCGGGGATAGCAAGGGTGGGGTGAGTATCATTTATGTGGATAGCCACCTTGTCAGCCAGGTTTTCAAGGGTGCCGTAAACGTTCATGTGGGTGTTTACGATGTCGCCGATGGAAGCTGCGCAGAGGAAGTACTGCTGGCGGAGACGGAGGCTCTTGCCCTCCAGGTGGTTGTCGTTGGGGTAGAGTATCTTCGAGATGGCGTTTGCGATGGAGTTCTGGGCAAGAGCGCTCTCATAGTTGCCCTTGTTGAACATTTCCATATCGAAGTTTGGCGCCTTTGCGGACCACAGACGGAGCACGGAAACTCCCTCTGAGCCGTAGCCCGAAACGTACATATCGTAGGGCGTAGCCACAACGGTATTGTAGTTAACGTGAGAGATGTAGTGATACTGGTTGTCCCAGTACTCCTGAAGGTCGCCCTCAAAGTGGACGTCGATGGAGAGCTCGGGCTTGGGTACCAGCCATACGGAGCCGCCGGGGAGCCAGTTGTCGGGGAGCTCTGTCTGCCAGCCGTCCTCCAGCTTCTGCTGGAAGATACCGTACTCATAGCAGATAGAATAGCCCATTGCGGGGAAGCCCATGGTAGCAAGACCGTCAAGGTAGCAGGCAGCAAGTCTTCCCAGACCGCCGTTGCCCAGACCTGCATCGGGCTCGTTTTCGTATATCTTATCGAGATTGATGTCATACTGCTTCAGCATGGACTTTATGCCGTCAGCAAGCTCGAGATTGTAGATGCTTGTTTTGAGGGAGCGTCCCATGAGGAACTCCATTGAAAGGTAGTAGATCTGCTTACCGCCCACCGAGTGGGTGTGATTGATGAAGCTCTGCCTCTTTGCACCAAGAATTTCCACGATTATCGAGGAAAGAACATGGTAAACCTGTTTGTCCGAAGCTTCCTCGGGAGAAACGCTGTACAAAAGCTGAAGTTTTCTCGGGAACTCTTCCTTGATCCTGTCCATGAGAGGGTTTGCTTTTTTTGTAGCCATATCTGATCTCCATTCTGCCGCAGAAGCGGCGTTATTACCTTTTGTATAACTCGCCCTTCCTATAACAAACGTGCTTTCGGGAAATGGGGAGAAATTATTCTACAAGCGGTATACATCTTTAATTATACTATGATTTATAAGATATTTCAAGTGCTTATTTCAACAAATATTTGTCCACTAAATTTATATATTGCGGAAAATCGCCAAAAACTCAGCATGACCTGTCCCGAAGCTGCGTTTTTGCATTGTGCATATTGACTGAATGAGAGACAAGCAGAGTTCATATTTGTGCAGAAACACGAAAAAAATTGGTTTGAAAAAATTTTCTATATTTTTAAAAGATAAAACTTAGAAAATGTTTGAAATTTGTAATAATATGTGATATAATAGATAAAGCGGTTCCCGAAAAACAGAGCCGCAGAGAAAAAAGTGTAGAAAAAGACAACAAAAGAAAATGAAAAAGGTGATGTAAAATGGAAAAGAAAAAGCGTTTCTCGGTACTTAAGTTCGTTCTTATCGTGATCTGTATCATTCTGATCGTTATCTCGATATTTGTAAATATTGCATTCTCGGGCGGCAAGACCCCCAAGCTCTTCGGAAATTACGTTTACGTTGTGAAGGAATCCGACAACATGGGCAACAACGTAAGCACAGGTGCGGCTCTTATAGCTCCCGACGCTAAGGATCTCACTATCGCAAAGGGCGACATCGTTCTCGCCTATCCCGCTGCCGAGCCCGACAAGCTCCGCGTTCTCAGTATCTACGACATCGTTACCGCTGAGGACGGCACAGAAAAGTACGTTACCGCAGACGCTACCAATATTGGCAGCTCTGAGCCCATAACCAAGGACAAGATCGCTGCTCTCTGCACAGGTCATACCCAGAGCGACGAGATCGGCGGACTTATAAGATTTGCTTCCGGCATCAAGGGCATACTGGCACTTCTGGTGCTTCCCTGCGTGCTCCTGGTGATCTTCCTCATTGCAAAGATCGCTTCCAACAAGGGCGATGACGACGATGAGTTCGGCTTCTACGAGTACGACGAGAAGGAAAAGGAAAGAGCAGACTTCGAGAGCAGGAAGAATATCCACGACAAGACTGCCAATCCCCTGTTTGAGCCTTCTCAGGAGATCCAGCCCAGCAACGAGCTTGAGCGCAAGAAGATGTCCATTGCCGAGAACTTCAGTCAGAAGAAGGTAAATCCCGATTCTCCCTATCAGAAGGAGAAGGAGCGCACAATGCAGTTCAAGGCACAGCGCAGTGCCGAGAGCACATTCGCTGCAAGAAATGTGGGCGGTTCATCGTCTACAGCTCCCACAGCCGACGCCCTCAGAGAGGAAATGCTCCGCAAGACAGCCGAGGCTGAGCGCACAGGCACCTTCAACATCAAGACCACAAGCACTCCTCAGCAGGCACCTTCCGAGCCTGTAAGCGATAACACAGGTATCCTCTCAAAGAGCCAGCTTGCAGAGATGTCAAGAAACGACGTTCCCAAGACAACTCCTCTGAGAAGCCAGTCCGCTCCTTCAACAGCAGCTCCAAAGCCGCCCAGAAAGAGCAGCACACCTGATATTTCAGACATCATCAGCAAGACCGAGCACAACGAGCGCAAGAAGAAGGCTGCGGATATGTCCGTTGACGACCTTCTCAAGCTCATTGAGGAAGAGAAGAACAAGCTCTGATAAAAACATCAAAGGCAGACCAAAACGGTCTGCCTTTTTATTATTGTCCGATATCTGGTATTATATTCCTGCCTCTTTAAAAGCGAATATGAACAGCGCCATTACCGCAAGAGGACCTCCGATAAGGAACAATGCGCGGAGCAGGGCGCCTGCCAGGGACTCCTTTTCAGCTTCGGGGTCAAGTATCAGTGTGGGCTTTTCCGGGTCTACGAATATATCGTAGCTGTCCCCTTCCACACGGAATGCCTGAGTAACACCGCCCTGTGCCGTATATTTCACGCCGTCAAAGGTGTATTCGTAGGTGGGACGGTACTTTACGCTGGTGACTCTGCCGTTTGTAGCGGTGGTTTCTGTGGTCATGCTCTTGCAGACCGCGGAAACGTGAGCCGTGCAGTTATCCTTTGATTCAAGAGCGTGTTTTATGCCTGCCGAGGCGTAGTATGCGCCAAGAAAGGCGAAAAACAGCGGTATACCGTAGGCGAACAGCTTTACTGCCTTCATTTTCGCGTCTTCTCCGCCTGTCAGCACCATACGGGTACAAACGAAGCCTGCAACACCTATTGCTAACGCTACGAATGAGCCTGCCTGAAGCTTCTTCCCCTTGATAAGGTCGGAGACTATGGTGATGAGTCCGATGCCGCCGAACAGGGCGAAAAATGCGTATACAGCCTTGTACTGCTCGCCGCTGCGGTTTCCCATCACAAACATATATATAACGCCCACTGCGAACAATATCAGCACAAGTATACCCGTGATGGTATCAACGACCTTGAATTCCTTGCTGTTTTCGGGCTTTTCGTCGGGATACAGACCGTTTTCGTCGTAGTTCATGGGCTGGTCTTCGTATTTTTTCATGGAAATTCCCCTCCTTTGTGCTGATTATACCACGAAAGAGGGGAACTGTCAATCATTCGTCCTTGTTCTTGAATACGATGGCGATAACGGGGCAGAGTATAGCACCCAGGACCCAGATTATCCAGGATACCTCCCAGGCGCGGGTGATGAAGCTCCAGAGCAGATATACCGCTGTTATGCAGCACCAGTAAACTGTCATTGCGGGATTGGGTCTGCCTCTGTGCTTTTTTCTCTTGCGTGTGAAGTCCTCCTCCTCAAGGAGCTTCCTGTAGCCGCCCATGATTATGCCTGTGTGAGTGAGGAAACCTACTCCCAGAGCCACAAATCCGAAGAACAGTGCGCCGGATAAAGCATCGGCAAAGTCACTGTCGGGAGCTGCAACGTCAAGTATCATGGTGGGCAGGAATGATAATATCAGCAGCATTACGCCGATAACGATGAATATAGTGTGCTTGGGGGTGTACTTGGTCTTTTTGTCGCCTGCCATGCCCGAAACTCCGTACTCCGTGTCGATGCCCTCTCTGCTGAGGTAGTCATAGGGCTTCATTTTCTGTCCCGAGATTATGAACAGGGCAACGCCTATGGCGACCATTATGAAAAGCAGGGGAGCTCCCAGCATATCGCTGAATTTGTCGGTGCTGTCAAGGCTTTCTATGACAATTGTGGGAACTACGCTGAGTATGCACAGAGCAACTCCAATGGGTGTGCGGACAGAGCGCTTTTCGTTTGCAGCGAGGAAGCTGTTTGCCTCCTCCATGGATACCTTTCTGAGAGGGGGCTCGGTCTCTACCGAGGGCTCAGCTGCCGGAGCAGCTCCTGCGGGAAGGTCTGCATCATCTTTAAGTAATGTATCGGTGCTCACGCTGAATATTTCCGAGAGCTGAAGTATGCGGTTGATGTCGGGAGTGGACTGTGCGCCCTCCCACTTTGAGACCGACTGGCGGCTGACGCCCAGCTTCTCAGCCAGCTCCTCCTGTGACATACCCGATCTTTTTCTGAGTTCGATTATCTTGTCTGCAAGTATCATTTTTATTTCCTCCGTTGTGATTTTTCACGGGCAGATCCCCCCGTGGTCTATGGTCTTATTCTAACATTTCGGGCGGTTACATACAAGCAACCCCGCTTTACAATTTGTCACACGGCAGTTGCAATTGCCTGTTTTTCGGTAAATTTTCAGGTGCGCCAGCAAAAGTGCAAAAATATATTGATTTTTCCTGCCCGATGTGGTATAATATAAGTACAATTTTTTACGAAAGAAGGTATCCCCCTATGGAGATCAAAAAAGCAGTAGAAGCAGTTGAAAAGAAAACAGGCATCGACCTCCCCGATGAGAAGATCGAGAAGACAATTTCCAAGGTCGCTACTAAGGAAAACATCGATAAGGTAAAGGATGTAGTCGGCAAGGTGGCTACCAAGGAGAACCTCGAAAAGGTAAAGGACAAGGTAGAGGACATCGTTGAGAAGATCAAGAAGTGATCGGAAAGGGGCATTGCGGAAATGCCCCTTTTTTATTGATGAAAGGAGAAGGAGCCATGCTGAAAAAGATACTCAGCGGCGAAGCCTGTGCAAAGTGCCGCCTGTGCTGTATATTCGACCGCTATGACGTCTGGGAGACTCCCGTTTTCACCGCGGAGCTCTGCGAGAGGATAAAGGCTGCCCGTCCGCAGACCGAGTTCGTCACCAAGGACGGGGGCTACATATTCAGAGTGGGCGAGCTGAAGGGGGACGAGCTGTTCTCATGTCCTGCCCTTACGGACAAGGGCTGTATGCTTGGGGACGATAAGCCCTTTGACTGCCGTATCTGGCCCTACCGCATAATGGAGGTAGGGGGCAGACGCGCCATAACCTTTGCGTCCATCTGCGATGAGCTCTATCACAGACCCCTTTCACAGCTTGTGGGCTTCCTCAGGGAGGGACTGGCGGACACCATCTTCGCCTACGCCGACCTCCATCCCGAGATAGTCAAGCCCTACTACGAGGGCTATCCTGTGCTGCTCTTTGAGAGAAAGCCCCTTTAAAATATAATATTCAGAAAAAAACGGGCATAATGCCCGTTTTTACATATCATTCCTGTTTTCGAGCGCCTTGAAAAGCGTTACCTCATCGGCGTATTCCAGGATACCGCCAACGGGAAGTCCGAATGCAAGACGGGTCACCTTTATGCCCATGGGCTTCAGCAGACCTGCTATATACATTGCGGTGGCGTCGCCCTCAACAGTGGGGTTAGTCGCCATGATGACCTCCTGAACTCCCCCTTCGGCTATCCTTGCCAGGAGCTCCTTTACGCGGAGCTTGTCGGGAGTTATGCCGTCCATGGGTGACAGGAGACCGTGGAGCACATGATATACTCCCCCGTATTCTCTTGTACGCTCAAAGGCAGTTACGTCCTTGGGGTTCTCGACCACGCAGATAACGCTCCTGTCGCGCTGGGGATCGTCGCAGATAGGGCAAATATCCCTCTCTGTCAGATTCTGGCAGCACTTGCAGCAGTGAACGTTCTTCTTAGCGTCGATAAGCGCCTTTGCGAAGTCCTCAACGGCTTCCTCGTCCATTGACATGACGTGATAAGCCAGCCTCTGTGCGGACTTCATGCCGATACCGGGGAGAGAAGCGAACTTCTCAGCCAGTATGACCAGCGGGAGCGCGTTATGATCTGCCATTATCTATCAGAAAAGGCCGGGGAGAGAAACTCCGCCTGTGATCTTGCTCATCTCTGTCTCTGTTGTGTTCTCAACATTGTTGATAGCCTCGTTGACAGCGCTGATGATGAGATCCTGAAGCATATCGATGTCCTCGGGGTCAACTACCTCGGGCTTGAGTGTGAGAGACTTGATGGTCTTCTTGCCTGAGATGGTGACTTCAACAGCACCGCCGCCTGCGGTTGCAGAGAACTCTCTTGCCTCGATGTCCTCCTGGAGCTCTGTGATCTGATCCTGCATCTTCTGAGCCTGCTTGATCATCTGGTTCATATTCTGGGCGCCGCCGCCGTTTACGTTCCTTGGTATTCTTGCTTTCATTTTAAATTCTCCTTTGAAAATTTGATTTCATATTTATATAAAGCAAATAGTATTTGCTTTTAAGCGTTTTCCTTTTCTACAGCCGTCTCTATCTTGCTCTCCATAGCCTTTTTGATGATGCTCTCGGCGAGGTTTTTCTGCTCGTTGACGGTGGTAGCGCACTTTGCCTTGATGATGAAGCGCTGTCCCAGCACCTTTGTGATGGCAGTACCCAGTGACTGAGCGTTCTCCTTGACCTTGAACAGCTCCATGAAGAAGCGGTTCTGGGCGGTTATGAAGATATAGTTGCCTGCGATGCCTGCGAAGGAGCCGTCAAGGCTTCCCGCAACAGCAGGATTGATGCTCTTGAACTCCTCAAGGACCTCTCCCCAGCGCTCGCAGGGGATAATATCCTCGGATCTCAGCTTTTTCAGGTCGATAGTGGGGACTATCTTCTCGTCAGCGGGTGCGGCGCTTGCCTCAAGCACCTCGGGCTGCTCGGGAGCCTGACCTGCGGCGGCTCTCGGTGCGGAGGCTATCTTGTCCTCCAACTGTTTTATTTTATCATATATTTCTGAATTGTCAATACCCTGAACTGTTTTTGCGGGGCCCGAGCACAGTTTTATCAGTGCCATCTCGAACTCCACGCGCTTGTTCATGGCTCTCTGCATATGCTCGCGGCACTCCTGAAGTGCAGAAAGTCTGTCCATAACAGTGGAGAGGTCGGTCTTTTCCGCAAGAGCTTTAAGACGCTCCAGCTCGTCGGGCATACACACTATGAGCTTTTCCGCGGTATCGGGCGAAGCCTTTATGAGCATGACGTTGCGGAGCTGAGTGATGAGCTCCTCACAGAGCCTTGTCAGGTCCTTTGACATATCATAGAGTGTGGCTGTGACACCGAGAGCCTTTGGGGCGTCGGAGTCGGATATAGCCTCAAGCATATCGTAGAGGTAGTCTCTGCCTGCGATACCTGCGGCAGTGGATACAGCCTCGGCGTCTATGACCTCGGCACACACGGAGCACTGGTCCAGAAGTGAAACAGCGTCACGCATACCGCCGTCGGCAAGCTTTGCTATCATGGCGGCGCCGTCCTCGGTGAGATCAAGCTCCTCCTGCTGAGCGATATAGCTTATCCTTTTGGCGATGTCTTCAGCCTTGATCCTGCGGAAATCGTAGCGCTGACAGCGTGAGACGATGGTCGCAGGTACCTTGTGTATCTCGGTGGTGGCAAGGATGAACTTCACATAGGGAGGGGGCTCCTCCATTATTTTAAGGAGGGCATTGAAGGCTCCCTGAGAGAGCATATGCACCTCATCTATGATGTAGATCTTGTAGGCTCCGCGCTCGGGAGTATAAACTGCGGCATCGCGGAGGTCGCGGATATTGTCCACGCCGTTGTTGGAAGCGGCGTCAATTTCCACTATATCGGTAAGTGCGCCGCTGTCGGCGTCACGGCATATATCACATTCAAGGCAGGGATTGCCGTCCTTCATATTGCGGCAGTTCACCGCCTTTGCAAGGATACGGGCGCAGGTGGTCTTACCCGTGCCTCTTGAACCCGTGAAAAGGTATGCGTGGGCAGTCTTTCCGCTGATTATCTGATTTTTCAGGGCTTCTGTAGTGTATTCCTGAGAGATGACGTCATCAAATGTCAGAGGACGCCACTTGCGGTAAAGTGCCTTGTACACAGCTTTTCTCCTTTCACTGTTCTTTTTCTGCGCTTCGTTTTGCGGATTCCAGCATCTCCTTGAAGAAAGCTGTGAACTCCACAGGGTCGCTTATATTATTGACCAGAGCCTGACGGAAGCAGCGCTCCCCCTCCTCGCAGTTGCCTATCATGACATTTGCCAGGGCGGCTCCGCCCAGAGAGTCTGCGGTCTTTTCTCCGTTTTCGATGGATTCTGTGAACCATTTAAGGGCGTTCTCGCCCTGTTCCGCCTTCAGGTAGATACTGCCTATCTCAAAGCGTATCCTTCCGTGAAAGAGGTAGTCGTCCCGGAGCAGCTCCTGAAAAAATTCGGCAGCACGCTCCGTGCTCCCGTTTGCAGCCATGCACCTTCCGATGAAGATAGGCAGCTCGGGGATATAGAAGCCGTTTTCCTGAGCCTTATCATAGCACATAAGGGCATTCGGATAGGCACCGAGTATATGATAGCAGCGTCCGCGGTAGAACTCGTTTACTGCGGTCTCGCGCTGAGTGAACTTGAGATCGCTGCTTCCCAGGTCCGTAAAGACCTCAAGAGCCATGCGGAAATTGCTCTTTTCAAACAGCTCCAGTCCCTTTTCAAACATGAGGGACTTCTTTCCAAGTCCCGTAAAGGCGCTGCCGATAAGGTCCTCGTCAGCACGGTGGTAGAGGTTTCCCTTGTAGTCTCTGAGTGAGAGCAGTGTGGCTCCCACCAGTGAGCCGATGAATGAGGTTATAATGATATTGAATATCATGAACCAGTCCATGCCGTCACTGCCGCCGTCGGTGATGAAGTAGTACACCGCCTGTACCGCAACGCATAGAAACGCGAAGGCAGCCGCTTTTACCAGAGAGCGCTTTACACAGAGAAGTACTCTCTTTGCTCTGATGAGGAGCATATTGAGGAACATACAGCACACCCCCTGTTAAAGAAAAATTCCGGAACATAGATGTGCAGGCTTGCTGCGGCACACAACACGCACCGCTTAATGCTGCTCGGTCTCCCGCCTGACATGGTTCACGGGGTCTTGTTGCACAGGGCCCACACATCTATATTTCGGAATTTCATACCCGTTTATACGAGCAGACGATGCTCTTTTAATATGATACCATAAACGGAGAGTTTTGTCAAGAATTTTTTTCGTCCGAAAAAAAAGGCACTATACGGGGCGCGGATATTTAAGTTCGCATCAGTAAAATACGTCCTGCCTCTTGACTTTTTTCTGCCGATATTGTATAATTATAATGTTGAGTATATGTTTTTGTAAAAAAATACTTGTGCAGCACAGCTCCTCGTGCAGCGAATTTGCTGAGCAGACGACCGCTGCCGGCGGCAGAGGAAGGGAGTTTGCGAAGGAAAGAAATATGGAGCAATGAGAGCGAAAGCGAAGCAGTGCGACTTATTTCTGACCGACAATGAGCAGGTCTCGGACTGAAAATAAAGCGACAGCCGTGCAGCACCTTACAAAATTCAAAAATTTAATATGCTAGTGTAGCACAGTTGGTAGTGCAGCGCATTCGTAATGCGCAGGTCTCGGACTGATTATAAAGCGACAACCGTGCAGCACCCTTACAAATTCAAAAATTTAATAATGCTTGTGTAGCACAGTTGGTAGTGCAGCTCATTCGTAATGAGCAGGTCTCGGACTGATTATAAAGCGACAGCCGTGCAGCACCTTACAAATTCAAAAATTTAATAATGCTTGTGTAGCACAGTTGGTAGTGCAGCGCATTCGTAATGCGCAGGTCTCGGACTGATTATAAAGCGACAACCGTGCAGCACCTTACAAATTCAAAAATTTAACAATGCTTGTGTAGCACAGTTGGTAGTGCAGCTCATTCGTAATGAGCAGGTCGCAGGTTCGAGTCCCGTCACAAGCTCCATATCTATGTTATAAAATAGATCCCAAGCCAAAAACTCCCGATTTTTCGGGAGTTTTTGCGTATCAAAAAGAAAAAATTTTTTATGTGTTACCGTAGATCCCAAACCGTAAAAATACGATTCGAACGCGCCAAAAGGCGTTTTGAGAGCTGATACAAAGACAGCCAGGAATAAAAGTACGGAAAAGCTCAGAAAATAGCCCAAAACCTAATATAGAATTTTCAAGCGATTTTAAAGCCGATTTTGTTGGTTTCGTACAGAAGCCATACAAGGTCGGCTTTTTTGAATATATCAATACTTTATAGTGATTGGAAGCTGGGAAACATTCTATTAAGTTAAATGATAAAAATATATATTCAGCTTCGAAATATGCTGCCTGAATGTTGTATAATAACCAGAGATGAATATACAGATATGCGTCAGTCATATGAAAATGAGATCAGTTCACTTCAGAAACAGAAGGACAGCATATCAGAGCAGCAGGAACACTACTCCAATTGCATAGAAGATATGACGAAGATCACCAGAGCACTCAGAGAACTGATCGATTTCACAGATGAAAGCGTAAAAAAGAAATTCCTCGATAAGTTTTTAGTATCAATAGTTCCTGATCAGGACACATACTACTGGAATTACAGACTTATTATGAGAATGGCTATATGTGTTCGCAGGCAGTATTTGCGGCGTTTGCAGAGCAGTTCGGTATAACAGAAAAACAGGCTTTTCAGATAGGCGCCTGCTTCGGCAGAGGAATGTGCAAGGGCGAAGTCTGCGGTGCGTGTAAGGGTGCGCTGATGGTGCTCGGAATGAAATACGGACAGTTCGACCTCAATGATACAGCTAGCCGTGCCAAAGGCCGTGATATGGCAGTTAAGTTCCTTGATGAGTTTGAGAAGCGCAAGGACTCATATATCTGCCGCGATATCCTTGGCTGCGACCTCAGGAATGAGGAAGACAGGAACAAAGCAAGGTCAAACGGACTGTTCAGAACGCTCTGTCCGGAAATGGTCAGGACAGCAGCAGAGATACTGACCGAAATCCTCGGAGGCGATGAAGAATAGTGTGGGACTTTATCCAGGATGAGATATTCGGCATGAAATGGCTGAACAGGCTTATCGACTCTTTGCTGAACGCCTGCGGTCTTGATACTGAAAGCAAGCTGGGCGGCAGTCTGAAGTTCTTCATCTATGATACGATAAAGATCATGATACTGCTCGGTTTTCTGATTTTCGTGATAACCTATATACAGAGCTATTTCCCTCCTGAAAGAACGAAGAAGATCCTTAGCAGGTTTCACGGCATCGGCGCAAATTGTATCGCGGCTTTGCTTGGTACAGTCACACCCTTCTGTTCATGCTCGTCAATACCACTATTTATGGGCTTTACAAGTGCAGGGCTTCCGCTGGGCGTGACGTTCTCATTTCTTATATCGTCACCAATGGTAGATTTCGGTTCGCTTATCCTGTTGATGAGCATTTTCGGCTGTATCCCCATTGCAGAAGCACTGGTCGCAAAGGGTGCAAAGCTCGGCGTAGTTCTCGCATTTATGATGGGCGTTATTACGCTGTCACTTGAGAATGCTGAAGCAGACGGAAAACCTCATCCTGTAACAGATCAAGTGATACAAAAATAAAAACACTAGAAGATCTATATAATTCAGTTTTAAGATAATATACTTTCAAGGCAGTTTTTCTGCTTGTCATATAATTCCAACGTAACCGCCATTTATTCAGAGCATATATTTTCCAAAAACAAGTCCTCGAAATCATTTCGAGGACTTCTCTTTGCTTATTGTCTTATTTCATCATATTCCTGCCTGCAAAAATCAGGCAATGATTTGCTCCACGGCATAACAGATTCAAGCTGTTCATCCGTGACATTTTCGCCCCATTCAGGCAGAACAGTCAGAAGATGCGTAAGATAGCCATAAACGTCAAGATTGTTCCTTTTGGCTGTCTCAATAATACTCATAACTGCCGCACTTGCATCAGCACCCTTCTCGGTATCGCTGAACAGGAAGTTCTTACGATTTATAACGTAGCTTTTTACAGTTTGCTCAGCTAAATTATTAGTCATTTCAACATTAGGAGCAGCTGTCAGTGGCTCTCCTTCAGACTGCATAGTGAATATATCAGGCGGTAAGATAATAAGTGATAAAGATTATGGTTTAAAGTGCTTGAAAAATGGTACGGTAAATCTAAGCGGTAATATCTGTATTAAAGGTGATAAGGGCGGTATTTATGTACCAAACGGAAAGTCGGTAAATATTACCGGCGCCATAACAGGTGCTGATGTAAGTGTTTATGCTGAAGCATCAGGTATTATTACGAACGGACTCGGTAAGTACATCAGCGATTCAACACTGAAGCGATATCTGCCATATATAAAGGCAAATGGTACGATTTCAGTAAATGATGATGGAGAACTGATAATAGATGTTCCTGATGTTACATCAACAACATCAGTATCAGGTTCTGCAACTTCAACAACTACTACAACATCACTTACTTCGACAAGCACTACAACAACAAACTCAACTACCACAACAACCAAGGAAACGACTGCTACAACTACAACAACTACTACCTCAACATCAAATAATACAAACTCAACGACTAAGAACACATCTACGACAACTGCAATTGGCTCTACAACAACTGCTACTTCAACCATAACCAATACAACTCAGCCCACAACAACGCTTGTTACTACAGTTACAACAACCACACCATATCTTTATACAAGTTTTTGGCTCTATAATCAGACTATAAAAGTCGGTGAGTATGCACAATACTATACCGACGGCTGGCCGCTTGATCATATCGAGAGTTCTGATACTTCAATAGCAATTATTGAAAATGGAAAGATTAAAGGAGTTGCGCCGGGTGTAGTAAAAATCACTTTCTACTCAGATAAAAATGCCTATAACGACGACACACTCAATGTTGTAGCTCTTGAGTACGCTCTTGGCGATGTAGATGGCAATAAGACCATAAACGCAGTTGATGCTTCATATGTTCTTGAGGATTACGCAAGGACCTCCACTGGCAAATCCTCTAATTTCAATGATGCTCAGAAAAAAGCGGCAGACGTAAACAATGATAAAAACAATAACGCAGTTGACGCTTCGTATATTCTATCATATTACGCTTATGCCTCGACTACAAAAGAAAAACCATTGTCATTGGAAGAATTCATGAAAAAGAACTAAGAAAATATACTAATTTGATGACCGCCCTTTCACGGGCGGTTTTCTTTCTTATTAGGTCATCATTGACATTTATAGAATATATGTAAATTCATGGTTGTCCCCTATTGTCTTTTCTATGAAATGGGTGTATAATATGAACATATGTATCAATTAAGTGTAAGATGGTATACTAAAAAAGGAGAGGTTTATATGTCAAAAGAAAAAATCAGAAAGCACCGGCTATCAAGAAACAAATCTCTGCCTGCGGTCGTAATTGTCACACTGCTGATGATGTTTGGCTATTTCTATATGGCACAGATTGTTCTTGGCTGTGGATTGTCAATATAATAACAATTATTAATTTCAAAAAATCAGGAATGCTTCGCCAAAAAGAATGAAGAGTAATAACTTCAAATATCTCTAAATGAAATCCCCCCTGTAATCTTAATAAGACTTACAGAGGGGATTATACTGATATTTACAACTCAACTTCTATATTACTGGTTTCCTTAAGCAGATATGCATTAAGGAGCTTTTCCATGATAGCGTCCTTGCGTTCAATAGATCTTTCTCGGATATCCAGTCTTTCATTAAGTCTATGTATCTGACCTTTCAGATGCGCAACATTCTTTTCATATGCAGATTTCTGTTCTTCAAATTTTATCATCATAAATTCTATGGTCTGATTCTTGTCGTGTATTATCTGCTTCAAAGCCATTACTTCATCAAGTCCGCTGGTATCGCCGTAAAGGTCAAGAAGTACGTCAGCAAGAGGCGCTATAGAATCCTGATAACGAAAATTAAATTCCTCAGAGCCCTCAGAAAAAATTCTTTTAACTGTCGCTTCCGACACAAACTTTCCCTTTGCTTCGAGCATTTCCATTATTCTTGAAACGGATAATCCCTGTTCTGCCTTGACCTTTTTTAGTCGTTCAATGGTAGTTTTTTTGAGTTTTTCGATTTCCATGCAATAAAAAGCTCCTTTTTGGTATTTTTTTGAGTTCAATAAAATAGACTAAAGTTATACAATGATTATACTGAAAATAGCTTGTAAATAAACCGCGAATTATGTTACAATTCATATATAGTAAGTAGGCTAATTCGACATAAAGCCTTATTCAAATAGCAGGGAAACAATGCATAGACTTTGACATTTAATGGTATGATTATATCATTAATATCAAATTATGTCAACTGTTTTTCTTAAAATAATAACTATTGAAGCAAGCAGTGATCCTGTCGTTTTTCAGCCTATACTACAACATTAAAACTACGGAACATAAAAGGAGAATAATTATGTTATCAAACAACGCTGTAATCAATGAAAATGAAGAAAAAAATACGTATCATTTGCCAGCCAGCCTGTCGTCAAAAGGAAATGAATTACATACAGACCAGCTGGAAAACGACGTCGTAAAATTTGTACAGAAACTTGGTATTCGCCCTCATTTAACCGGTTATCATCTTCTCATAAAAGCAATACTTCTATCGTTAAAATCGCCTCATCTTCTCAAATCCCTTACAAAAGAACTGTATCCGATGGTTGCAATGGAACATGGTAAAAATGTTAGAGCTGTCGAGCGTAATATGAGAAAAGCAATAGAATCCGCATATGAGTATGATCCACAGCGCGTTCAGTCAATATTCTACTATAAAGTAGATAAGCCTTACATATCGGAAGTGCTTTCTATGGCGGTGGAATCAATTCGGCATAAGCAATAAGGCGAATATGTAGTCAAAAACAGACCTTTGGCAGTATTGTTATGAGCATTATCAACTATCCATATTCTCTTTAACAAGTTCAATTCCTTTCTCTATAAATTCCTCCAATGTCGGCATCTTATTGTCGAAGGTCTTTTTGAAATTCGGCGTATCTTTTGCATCAATAATTGCCTTTTCCATTTCTTTTCGCACTTCTTCAACTGTCGTGTGGTTCTGTTCGGCTACAATTTGCAGCATAGTCTCGATGTTCATAGTAACATCTCCTTTCATAATTTGACGGTATAAAACCGTGCCGTGATTATTATACCACATTAAAACTGGCTATACTCTCAGAGATTTTGTCGAAATATGTCGTATCTTAGTATTTTATGACTGGGTATGTTCAAGAATTATCCCAATTTGAAGGACGACTGGCATGAGGTCTACGGTGACCGTATCAATCAGCTTGTATTCAGAGGAAAGAGATACAAAAAAGCTGATATCCTTGCCAAGCTTGAAAAATGCCTGACTATATGAACAGCAAGGCAATACCTGTATACCTGTTTATCAAAGCAGGGAAAACACAGTTTATACAGGAAATCAGAGTCAATCCCAAATTCTGTGTAAACGAAAAATAGTGCAATAAAAGAGTATATGATGAGACCGATTGTGAAAGCAGTCGGTCTTATCTGCATATTAGCACATGATTATTTGATTGTCAAGATGAAAATGTTATTCGGGTATCCTGTCGCCATAATATATCACAAGCTGAGCGTAGATGCGGCTCCAGTCCTGACGGCGACCGGTCCACTTTTTCGTGATGTCCTTCATAGCCAGATACTTTTAAATCAGCAAGGCTGATACCATTTTGATATGCTTCCTTGATGATTTTCTCTTTATTCTTTTGTATTGCATTATATTCTGCTTGACAGGCTTCTTTGATAAGAGAATATGTCTTTTCATAAGTAGATTTATTATGAGCGATCATTTTGCGGATAATAAATTCAGCAAATTTATTATTATTGTTGTCAAGCATTATTTTGATAACATCATTCAAAAATGGGAACATCAAAGAGTTTTCTCTTTTCCATCTGTCTTGTACAGGGAATTCATCAGAGAAGTACGCAAGGATTTCTTCATTTTCAGAAGCGGCGATAGCTTCTATCAGATCATCATTCCAGTTTTTAACAAAATCTAAGTTGTCAGTTCCCCATATAGTAATATCATGTAACTCGGGTATCTCTCTCGCGTGTAGATTGTCTAAGACATCGCAGTCTCCGTTTTCAATTGCCAAAACAGCAGTCTGTGTTCTCAGTTTGTCTTCCTCATATAGTTTCCTATGCATAAACTGATCTGGCATATCAAATCTATCCCAGTTAGATTTAATGCTTGTATCAGCACCATAATAGTACAGTTCATAGTTCTCTTTTGAATTATCTACAAACCATATAAAGTTTTCCTCAAGAAGATACTTCATAAAACTATAGTTCTTAAATTCGAGAGCGTAATCTATTACTGTTTTACGATATTCGTCGCAGTTTAAGAACAACTTGTCCTCACGCTTCATATACTCGTCCCAGACTTTTCTGTCGTGTGACTGAGCAATTTCATAATTTGTGACGTGATTTCTTGTAGAAGCATATTGCTTACCAGCCGAAAGTATCTCCTCACAGGAAACGCAGAGAAGCTTTGATATTATTGCCAGATGCTCTATTGTGATACCTTTATTTCCGCTGAATATTTGTGAAAAAGTGCTTTTTGTCGTTTTTAATTGTTCATTCAAATCATCTTCTGTATAATCAATATTTCTGTATTTTTCTTTTAGGTAAGCTCTGCTGAAATCAGCATCTTTTTCAAATCCTCTTTCTTTTATCAGTTTTTTCAGATATTTGCCTATATTTTCTTTGCTTTCCAATAAAAACATAGTTTCAACCTCCTGTGAATTTCTAACATCATTATACATCGATGAATTTGAAATTGCAATCACAAAAATGTGTACACTAAAAATGTACAATAACAAGCTTGTACACTTTCAGTGTACAAGGTATGATAATTCTTGAATATTTGATAATAACTAAGCCGCAGGGTAATCCCTGCGGCTTTTTTGCATATTGCGTAATTTGAACAGCTTGTTTATTTCAGCAATTCCTGTGCTCGTTTGTGTATCTGCTCCTCGATGAGTTTCAGTCGTTTACTATCAAGATTATATCTTGAATGGCGCTTGAAGCGGAAGTCAAGCAGCCTGCGAAGTCCGTCTCTGTGCCTGTTGGTAAGCACCTTTTTTGCAGTGCCGATGAAGTCGTCATAAACGCACGGTACAAGCGTATCCGCATAATCGCAGAGTGCTTTACCTGAGGCAAGGTCGTTCCTGCCTGCAAGATTGAAAAGTGAGTTACCGTGATCGAACAGCGGTGCAGGAGCAGCTATCTTGTTAGTGCGGTTATCCACCAAGAAGCCAAAGTTTCCGAAATGTCTGTCTACGTTGCAGATTATTGCGTCAAGCACCAGCATATCATCAAGCGCATTTATGAACTCCTCGCCCAGTGATTCGTAATACTCACGGACAGCTTTCATACCGCCCTTGTTGACAAGTCTGCCTATCGGCATAAAAGAGGAGTCCATGCTTGTGAACAACTCGCAGGTGGAGCACAGTTCACCCTGCCATTTTGACAGTCCATAGGAGATAGCATTGATACCCAGAGCGTCTGCTATCTGAGCAGCGTAAAATTCCGAATATGGCTCATTGCCTGTATTTGAAGCTCCGCTTGTTCCGCCTTTGTAAAGTCTGATAACTCCGTTCTCTCTGCGCCAGCACTTAGGCAGCATACCGTTAGTTGTGAACTCAGGACAGGATGCCAGAGAAGTTCTCACAGAGCTGCCGTAGCCTGTGAAAGCGATAAGTCCCAGCACTCTGCTGAACCTGTTTTCGTACAGATTGTACTGCGAGAAGCCGCCCTCAAAGCCTTCCTCGACCACCCAGTAGCAGTCGTTCAGCGACAGTCCCTTTGATACGCCGAGTATACTCATAGGACGGTTGAGATTGAGTCCGCACTTGCTGAGGAAGCTGTGGACGTATGCACGATTCTTCGGTATAGTCTTATGCCTCAGCCAACGCGAAACGCTGTCGCCGTCAATATTCATATCAAGAGGCAGCAATGCCTTTTTTTCTTCATTTACCCAGAGTATTTCTATCTCGGGCGTGCTTGTATCCTCAGTCGCTGTGAACCTCATTAGCGGAGTATCAAAGTGCCGCAGTTCATAGGCCATGTTACCGCCTCCTTTCGTTTAGTGTAGTTATTATACCACAACAGAGCGATTTAATCAAGTGACATTTATGCTATATTCTCATTAACCTCTGATACTCTTCCATCTCCAACTCACCATCGGCAGCCTTAGTTCGCAGCTCAATAGCGTAGTCGCCCCACTCTGCGAACTGGGACTTGCTCATTTTCTTTTTCATATAACGAGCGTAGTGCTGCTTGTATGCACGATTGTATATCTCCCACACAGGATCACTCTTTATCTTCTCCTTGAAGTTGTGGCTCATTGCATTGTCACGACAAGTCTTAGGCGGATTGCTGCTGACCAGGCGCTTGCAGTAGTGTGAAAACGTTGTATGCTTCATGATAAACCACCGTCCGCAGTTTCGGCACTTGACTGGCATAAACTTCTCCTCAATGCACTTGAACAATTCAAAATACAGAAAGGCTCCCAGCGATGTGAAACGGTACGTTTCACAGAGTATGGGACCTTTTTTTGTTTCGATAACTGTGTGTCCCATGCACATACTGCCGCTTGAAACAATACTTGTATAACGCTGAAAGGTATCAATTACTTTTTGAGTTGTCGGATAACTGTTGTGGTCACAAAGCTCGTCAACGAACGGCATAAAGATTTTCTTGACGCGGATAATGTCCTCGATAAAAGTTGAGAATTCATTCGTCATCTGTTCGATGCAAGTTGTGAAGTCTGCAGCATCTTTTCTGTTCTCGTAGTTGCTGAAAACCTTCTTGCTGTCAAATTCGTAATCAGATAGTGCTCGCAGTTCGTTCAAATCTTCTGTGATATACATTTCCTCATAGGATACAGGAGTGCTCTCGGCGTTGACAAAGTGTTCGTTGTAGTCATCGACTTCAAACTCCGAGTCTTCATAGAAAGGCTCGTCAAAGATGTCATTGTAGTATGCGAACAGATTTCTCAGGAGACCGTGTCTGAAATACTTTGTGTCATAGGGTGGAAGCGACTTCGCAATGTCCATGATGCTATCGTATGCGAATTCAATTTCCTGTGCGCACTTTCCTATGTCAGCAGGACAGAATAAGGAACTGATGTTCAGCTCAGACTTTGCCCGTTCACATACGTCAAACAGTTCGCCTAAGTCATAAAAATTCATTGAAAAATAGCGCAGAAGTATCTCTCCGAGCGGATAGACTCTGCCGTCGGAAAGATATATTTTTCTGTCATGGTAGTGTGCTTCTATCTCAAACATAATAACTCCTTTCAGAAATAGTGTTCTATTTTGTCAGTGGGCATAACACTGCGGATTGCTTTAAAAATAGCTGTATAAATAGCTTGAAACCAAAAGTTTACAATTTGTTCACAAAAATAGATTATAGATTGAACTCGGTAGAGATAGTATACTATATCTATTGACTTTTGTCAAGAGAGCGTGTATACTGAATGCAGTTAAGACGTCCGGACAACTCTTGACATCACAAGTAAAAACTCGAAACGCGAAAGGAAGATGTAGATGAAAGATTTGAACGTTATCAACTGCACAGC
>Ga0255347_1001014_pt1 | contig 47714 bp, 30 predicted proteins | sample wastewater_treat_2_FD_192479 | JGI IMG/M metagenome (GOLD analysis project Ga0255347, IMG submission 192479) | Wastewater microbial communities from Lulu Island WWTP, Vancouver, Canada - plant24 | ecosystem: Engineered > WWTP > Wastewater > Unclassified | place: Canada: Vancouver, British...
GAGGACGTTGCCCACGCGAAAATTGCCATTCAGGAGGCCGCTGTAGATCAACCCCAACAGACAGAGGAGCGCCGCCCGCTTCACGCACTTGCGCACGATTTGACCGCGCGTCGCGCCACGCGAGACCTGTTTAGCATACGAAAACGGCCACGACACACCCGCCATGAAAAGGAAGAGAGGGAAAATCGTATCTTGGAAACGAAGCCCATGCCACTCCACATGGCGGAACTGTTGCGCGAGCCAACAGTCCCCGCCCCAGCCGCAGAGCACGCACAGATTGATGACAATGCCGCCAAAACCCATGATCATCAACATGTCAAAACCGCGGAGTGCGTCCAGCGATTCGAGTCTGCCGTTTTTGTCCATTCAATCGATCCTTCTACGTCATTAACGTCCCATAGACTTGGCCGGTAACATAACACAGTTGTTACCGTGATTGAACCCCATTATGCGGAGGGGGCGCAAACAGTCAACCCTAAAAATCCGCATAAAAACACATCAGATCAGTTCGCATTTGCCGCCGGTGCAAGCCATAGTCTGGGTGACGGTCGTGTTGTCTTGGCGCTCGATCAGCTTGGTATAGTCCACCGGCGTGTGGGTGCGGCTCAAGTCCTCCCACTTCTTGCAGGCATCAACGCGTTTGAGGCAGCGCGTCATTTTGAGCACGTCGCCGCCGAAATAATTGTTCGCGAACTTGCGGGCGCGACGCACCCAGTCCAGTTTCTCCATACGCACATTTTCGATGGCCTCGAAAACCCGTTTCGGGAATGTTCTTGCGGTTTCTTCCTTGAGATTCTCGCCGCGCCCGAGTGCGCAGTCACAGGCGGCCCAGAGGTTATCGTCGAATGTGTGCAGGCCGTCGACGATCAGGCCGGATGCCAGCAGGGCGCCCACCCCATAGACTTCGACGATCTCGTCTGCTGTTAGCACTTCGCAGAAAGGCGCCTGCGGATAGTCGAGGTCGCCGCCGTCCGGCAACAGCGAGACCCCGGCGAAGGCGTGGCGGTTCTCGAAAATGAAGGACTCGACGTGTTCCCACTCATTGTCCTTGACCGAGATCGTATTGGAAACGTTGTGGCTAAGCCAGGGCTGGGCGCACAGCTCCGGGCGTTTGCCCGAATCGATCCAGTTCTCTTTGGTGAGCTTGACTTTGTGCAACAGATCCACGGCGTCCACATCGCGTTTGGTCAGCGAGTCGGGGCTGGCCTCCACGCAGAATGTCAGCACCACATCGGTGCCGTTGGGGTTCCAGACCGATTTATCAACAGCCAAAGGATTCTGGGCCTTGAAGAAATCGACCAGCAGTTCGTCCTCGCTGGCCTGCGCCCGCCGGAAGTAACGCTTGGCGTGGTGCGGATGGATGCCGGAAGAGGTGCCGAGAATACTGCTGGTGGTACCGGCTGGTTTGATGCAGGTGGCGCGGGCGCAAGGGTTGATGCCGATGCGGGCAGCGATCTTGGCGTTGACCTCCAAGATGTAACGCGCCATTTCGCGCTGGAGCGCCGGGTCAAAGGCCACAGCGGGATGTTCCATCATGCCGGTCATGGAGATACCAAGCAGGGCCTCACGCTTAGCGATGCGCATGCTGGCCTCGCCGAGATAGCCGAAATCGGTATAGTCGGCTTGCAGGGTGCCCAAGATGGCGGCGGCTTTGCAGGCTTCGCGGAACTTCGCGGCGCTGTCAACCGCCCCCATGTTGATCTCGCAGAGATTACAGAAGGCGAACCCCGACTCCCCGTCGATTTGCGGATAAAGGCCGATTTCACCGCAAGGGTTGAAGGTCATGTCAAGGTGGTCGGTCCAGACGAACCCCGGCTCGCCGAACTCTTTGACGGATTTCATGAGTTTCGCGAATTGTTCTCGGGTGGTCAGTTCGCGCAACAGCACCGCCGAGTTGTTAGAGCGCGCGCGCTGCGGGTTTTCTGTGAACCAGTTGCCGGTTTTAGCAGTGGCCATTAAATCGTCGTCCGGCGAAAAGAGGCAGATGGTGGCGCTGCGCCGCACGCCGCCCGAGAGCACCGCGTCCGAGGCGTGCATCATGATGTCGTAGGCGTCAACCGAACGCATGCGCGTGTGCCCTTCGGCGATCCGCCGGTCGAGCAGCCCGCGGATCATCTCAAGGCTGCGGCGCAGCGGTTCCGGGCCGGGCGCGCGACCCATGCCGGAAGAGATGGGGCGGCCTTTGGGCCTGATCTGCGAATAGTCGAACTGCACGGTCTTACCAGCAAACTCGGGGAAGGGCTGCTCTGTCACGAAGTAGCCCGAGAGCAGTGCGCCCAGCGCGTCAGCCCAGCCCTCGATCATGTCGGGGATAACGAAAGTATCGCTGCCGCTGCCCGGCTTGGCGATATCGGGCAGTTTGTTAATGTGGTGCCACTGCACGGAGAACCCGACGCCGCAGCCGCAGAGCAGCAACCACAGAGCCTCTTGGAAAAAGCGCGGACGGTCACAATAAGAGGTGGTGCAGTTGTAGATTCGCGCGTTTTTGCGCAGGATCGGGTCGCCGCCGAACTGCATGGCGCGCTGGCTGCCGAGCACCATACGGCTCTTGATCGCCCGCTCGCAAAAAGAAAGGAGGTCTTCTATCTTAAGTCCTTTGGCCGCAAAATGGCGGCGGTGCATGTCGATCACCCGCTCGACCGCCTCTTCAAAGGTCTCGCGCCGCATTTTTTCAGGTATGTAGCGGCTGTATTTGGAAGTGAAAACATAATCCTGCAAAGCTTCGGTACTCATTTCTGTCCCCGCGAAAAATCAAATTAAACACCTTGGTCAGGCAAATCCATGTCGGCCAAACGGACTCTATATATAGTGGTTACGGCGCGGGATGTCCACAACATTTTGTGGTTTTTCGTAAGTCTTTGATACGCAAGGCCATCAGCGGCAGGCTTTTAGGCTTCCGTTATGGCGGCTACACGGATATGATGAGCGAATGACAGTTAGGAGGACAGGATGTATGCGGGCAGAACCAGCGCGTCTGGCGGTGCGGGGACGGCTGGCGCCCAGCCCGACCGGCGCGTTGCATCTGGGCAACGCGCGTTCTTTCATGCTGGCTTGGCTCAGCGTGCGCAGTCGCGGCGGAACGCTGGTGATGCGTTTGGAGGACTTGGACCATCCGAAAAACAAGGCTGGCGCTGCGGAGGCGGCGTTGCGCGATCTGCGCTGGCTGGGCTTTGATTGGGACGAGGGGCCGGACAAGGGCGGCCCCTGCGCACCATACGTGCAGAGCGCCCGCAAGGATTTTTACGCGCAGGCGCTGGAGCGTCTGCGGGATGCGGGGCTGGTTTACCCCTGCGTATGTGCGCGGCGTGATGTGGAGGCCGGCCAATCCGCGCCGCATCAGGGGGAGGTGCTGTTTTATGACGGAGCCTGCCGCAACCGTTTCGCTGATTACGAGGCGGCACGGGAAGTTTTGCCTGAAGGCCGTTTGCCAGCTTGGCGTTTCAGGGTCGGGCAGCGAGCCGAGGTCACTTTTGATGACGGTTTTTGCGGCAGGTTCACACAGGATGTCGCGGCGGCAAGCGGTGATTTCGTGCTGGCGCGTGATCCGCAAGGCGCTGGCTACATGTTGGCGGTGGTGGTGGACGACGCGGCCATGGGCATCACGGAAGTGGTGCGCGGCGATGACCTGATGGATGCCACACCGCGTCAACTGCTCGTGTACCGTGCGCTGGGCCTGAAACCGCCGACCTTCACGCATGTGCCTCTGGTGGTTGGCGAGGACGGCAAGCGTTTGGCCAAGCGACACGGCGACACGCGCATTGCGTCATTGCGTGAATCCGGCCTGCCGCCGGAGCGGGTGATCGGGTTGCTGGCATGGTGGTGCGGCTGGGCGGCACGCGGCGAGGAACTGGGATTGCGCGACCTGCTGCCGCGCTACGATCTGGACAGGTTGCCGCGCACGCCCGTTGTTTTAGATGACGGAGTTAGGAAGATGTTTGGGATAGCTAAGTGAGAAGACGTGATATCATAAAATTATCTTTTTTGTGGACAGGATTTTTCTGCGCGGGTTGCCGGCGGCGGCAGACACGAAAGAAAACTAAGGCAACCGCTCCAGCCAGCCCCCCGCCACCCCCTCCCCCGCCGCCGGTATGGGCTGGCCTCGTTTTCCCCACAGAGCAGCAGGGTTTGCTGGAGCCGGGGCGCGAAGATGTGTTCCAGCCGACCGCCGCCGGGACACGCGAGTCGGCCCTTTTCGGTTCGGTGCGCACCACCAATCGCAACGGCCGGCTGATGGCCTCTTTCCATGAGGGCATTGACATCGCGCCGGTTAGGCGTAACCGCCAAGGGCATCCGCTTGATGAGGTGCTGGCCGTGGCAGAGGGCAAGGTGGCATATGTTAACAATGTGACAGGCAACTCCACTTACGGCAAATATGTGGTGGTCGAGCATAAAGACCCGATGGGATTGATTTATACGCTTTATGCGCATCTCGCGTCCGTCGCGGTCGAGCGCGGAGCCGCAGTCACGCCGGGGCATGTGCTCGGGCGGATGGGCAACACCGCCACTTACACGATCCCCATGAGCCGCGCCCACCTGCACTTCGAGGTCGGGGTGATACTAAATAACCGCTTTGACCGTTGGTATGACGCCCAGAAGCTCAAGCCGTCACACGGGCTTTGCCACGGATGGAACCTTCTTGGTGTCAACCCGCTGGATTTTTTCGCGTTGCAACGTGCGAACAGGCTGATGAAATTTGCCGATGTGCTTGATGCCACGGCAGTGGCGTTCGAACTGGCGATCAAAGCCGGGAGGGTGCCGGATTACTTCAAGCGTTATCCCTCGCGGTGGAAGGGCGCGGAGTTCCAAGGCGGCCATATGACGGTTGCATTTTCCGAAAACGGAGCGCCTTTGCGTGGGCGGGCGGCGACAGAGGAAGAGGCGCGCCTGATCAAGAAAGGACGCGCCGCAGTGGTCAAAGCCGACAAAGCGGTGTTGGGGCGCAACGGCGCGCGGCTGGTGGCAGAGCGTTCTGGCGGGTGGGCGCTGACGACGTCAGGCGAGCGCCGCGTCGAGCTACTGTTGTATTAAGGTGCGATTCAACAAAGTAAAACCGCACCCCGCAGTAAGTCATTCTTGGCTGTATTGATAACATGTGCTACAGTGTAATCAAACAATGAGGGCGTTCTATGGTAAAATGTTCATTAACAGCATTTATCGAGCGTGAGGGAGACGGTTTTGTTTCCCTATGCCCCGAACTGGACATTGCCAGTCAGGGAAAAACGGTTGAAGAGGCTGCGGCCAACTTGCGAGAGGCTGTTGAACTCTACTTGGAGTGTGCTGATGAACAAGAAATTAAGAGCCGTTTAAAAGGGGAAGTGTACATCTCTCGATTTGAAGCCGCTTATGCCTAAGCTCGGTGGTGTTTTTTTCGGGGCATGACATTTGCCATTTACTAAGCGAACAATGAATCCCAAACTCAGATGGGCACTGGTTCCTGTGGCAGTCATTGCCGCGTTCATCGGGGCGATCGTGCTGGCTATCCCCCTGAATCATGTCATTCGGGCCATATACTGGGGGCTTGGCCACCACATGCCTGGAAAAGAGTTTTTAATGATCCTCATGCAATATGACGGGGCTCTTGCCGCATTCATGGTTGTGGTTATGGGATCAATGACGGCTCCGCGCAGCCGCCGAGCCACTGGTCTCGTCATATTCCTTGTTGGAGCGGCTGTTGCCTGGGCACTAGTCGGTGATATGACTCCCTCTAAGTTTTACTCACCAATACATTATCCTGAAGATCCACCGCGTGTCTGGTCTCCACTTATGGGAACGTATGTCGGTGGGCTACTTGGGCTACTTGCCATAAACATCAAAGAGATTGGACGAAAACGGTCCAACCAGGCGCCGGAAGCTATTCGTCGCTAGCGCGGTTGGCCGGTACAAAAAAGAACCCAATTGACTGACACAGGGAAGTGTGTGAAACTATGTGTGAAGGTGGAAAATGGCGACGAATCTTCAACTTGATGACCGTTTAATCGCAGAAGCTGCAAGGCTAGGAAAACACCGCACCAAGAAGGAGGCTGTAACGCAGGCGCTGACCGAATACGTCCGGCATCTGCGGCAGGAAGGGATTTTGGATCTCTTTGGCAGTATCGACTTCGAGCCGTCTTACGATTACAAGCGGCAACGGGCAAAGCCATGAAAGTGCTAGTCGATCACTTTGCAAAGTGCCTGCCAATCGTGCTACACGATGTCAGACCAACTAAATCAGAACCTGCATGTTATCGGCGCTCCGCTCCGAAACGTGAAGCTTGACGTTTGGCAGCATAACGCGCGTCTCAAAACGCCTTTTCGGCGTGTGGCGTGCGTGACTGCCACTACTACACGATCCAGACGGCATCGCACGGCTTTTCAATCGGCCTGAAAAATTAAGTAGGTTCAATAACATTGTTGGGGTCTTTGGGATTCCAGCCCAGCGAATCAAAGCCTTTGCATCTGCCACGCTGGCATGGTATATTGTTTGCCATACGGGACATGTCCGCGATTGGAATCAGCGAAAGTAATTGATAGGCAGAGTATTACAGGAGACACATATGAGGACATATGAAAAGACACATCCATGGCTTGATTTTGCATTGGATGTACGGAAACTGGACTACACAACATGGCTGCTCTTGGGCGAGGCCACATCGAAAACCGAACATATCGCGGGGGTGCCTTTGGAGCCGGATTCCGCAAAGAGACTTCATGCGGTCTATTTGGCGAAGGGTGTTCTGGCAACAACGGCTATCGAAGGCAATACACTCACGGAAGACGAGGTGCGGGAACACCTCGAAGGACGCCTGCAGTTGCCCCCCTCCAGGCAATACCTTGCTCAAGAGATCGACAACATCGTTGCCGCCTGCAACAACATTGGGCAAGGAGTAGTGCAGGGCGACCTTGGCCCCATCACAGTTGAAGAGATCCAAGGATATAACCGTCTAGTTCTAACGGGTCTGCCCCTCCAGGAAGACGTCGTGCCCGGGGAACTCCGTTCGCACTCTGTCATGGTGGGACAGTATCGTGGTGCGCCGCCCCAAGATTGCGAGTTCCTCCTTGGCAAGTTTTGCGATTGGCTGAATGGCCTTGCTTTGCCGAATGGCCTAGAGCTGCCGTACTCGGTTCTCGCGGCAGTCGCTGCTCATCTCTACTTTGTCTGGATACACCCTTTTGGTGACGGGAACGGAAGAACCGCTCGTTTGATCGAGTTTCGTTTCTTGCTTCAAGCCGGATTCCCTACTCCAGCGGCACACCTCCTTAGCAACTTCTATAACCTCACGCGAACCGAATACTACCGTCAGCTCGACCGCGCGAGCAAGTCGGGCGGCGAGATGGAAGAATTCATTGCCTATGCAATCCGCGGCCTCGTTGACCAGCTCAAGGAGCAACTCGAAGTCATACGCGGTATGCAATGGGATACAACCTGGCGCAATTATGTCTACGACCGGTTCGGCAAGGGCTCTGCAGCCCACCTGCGTCGGCGGCGGCTCGTTCTTGAACTGTCAAAAATCACAGATAACCGTGGTTGGGTAAACCGGACAGACATACCAGTCACCTCTGCGGTTCTTGCACGCGAGTACTTGAGCAAGACCAGCAAGACCCTGTCGAGGGACATCAATGCCGTTGTCCACATGGGGTTGGTCGAATGCGTTGGCCGGAAGGTTCGCGCGAAGAAAGAATTGATTCTGGCCTTTCTCCCGAAGCGGGCGATGGCCATATATCCGTGCTGACCCCCGCGTCTTTCCTAAACACGCTCGCAAACCAATAGAGAATTGAGCGAAACAAACGACAGAGAGAAAGACAGCCCTCTAACTATAGGAAAACTGTTAAGTCAGGCTACTGAAGGATCGGAGAACAGACACCTACACGTGCGTGTTATCGTCGGGCAAAATCGTCCTTGGTTGTGTAGATAAAATGTGCTACGGTGTAATCAAACAATGAGGGCGTTCTATGGCGAAATGTTCATTAACAGCGACTTAGCCTGTCTGCAAAGGAGGAGCCCCGTAATGTCCCCACAACTGATGGAATTCGAAGCCCAAGCGTTGAAGCTACCGCCGACGGATCGCGCCGCCCTTGCCGAACGACTGATAGCCAGTCTCGACAATTTGAGCGAGCAACAGAATGAACAACTCTGGATTGACGAGGCTGACCGGCGTTACCGTGAATACAAAAGCGGCAAAATCTCGGCAAGATCTGCGGAAGAAGTTCTGAGCGACGCACGGAATGCAATCAAATGAAGCCTGTTCGTTTTCTCCGGCCTGCCGAGCTGGAGTTGCTTGACGCAGCGCAGTATTATGAGGTTCAGGCAAAAGGTCTTGGTCGCGAGTTTCTCGACAAGATCGATGCTGCCATTCTGGACATTCGCGAAGCCCCTGAACGGTGGCCAATCATCAGATCAAATATCCGGCGACGGCTTGTTTTTCGGTTTCCTTACGCGCTCCTGTATCGGGTTGAACCGGATGAGATCATCATTCAGGCAACCATGCACCTGCATAGACGTCCGGACTACTGGATCGGAAGATAGAGAATTTCGAACCAGACAAGAGTGCGGCAAACTTACAGAAGCGAGGCGATCTGGATCATATCGGTTCGCCGTGCACGAAAAGAGGGGTGGACGTCTATGAACGCTGAAGCCTTTGGCAAGGCATTTTTCCATTATCACACCACATCGATTTATTGTTAAGTCCTCTTCTCGCTATCGGCCTGAAAAATGGGGATAGTCCGAACTTAAAGCGCTTTGCGGTTTTGAGGGCAAAGTGTTATGCTTGGGGCGTTAACGGCAGGGTGTGATTCAATGGGGCGTGAAGAAAGAAGAGTAGATCGAGGTCTGTCATGATGAATTTCGAGAAATTGGGTTCGTTTTATCTGGGTAGCGTGTGCGATGCCGCCACGTCTGCGGCTACAGACAACCTGCTGCTGTATGACTCTAAGGACCTGACCACGCACGCGGTGGCGGTCGGCATGACCGGCAGCGGCAAAACAGGCTTGGCGATGGCCATACTGGAAGAGGCCGCGATCGACGGGATACCTGCGATAGTGATCGACCCGAAAGGCGACATGGGCAATCTCTGCCTGCGCTTCCCGGATCTGCGCGCCGAAGATTTCCGGCCTTGGATTGACGAGTCCGAGGCGGCGCGGAAAGGGGTTTCAGCCGACGCGTTCGCCAGTGCCACCGCCGAGATGTGGCGCAAGGGGCTGGAGCAGTCCGGGCAGGGGCCGGAACGCATACGCAAGCTGCAGGAAGCGGCTGAGATCGCGGTCTATACCCCGGGCAACAGTGGCGGCCGGCCTTTACGCATATTGCGCTCGTTCGATGCGCCGCCTGCCGCTGTCAGACAGGATGCCGCCGCCTTGCGTGAGCGTGTCCAGACTGCGGTCTCAGGGCTTTTGGCTCTGCTGGGACTGGATGCCGATCCGGTTCAGAGCCGTGACCACATCTTGCTGTCGTCGCTGCTCGACGGAGCTTGGCGCGAAGGGCGTTCGCTTGATCTCGCCGGTTTGATCCATGCCGTGCAAAAGCCGCCGTTCAGCCGGGTCGGCGTCTTTGATCTGGAGTCTTTTTACCCCGTGCAAGAGCGCATGCGCCTGGCCATGAGTCTCAACAACCTGCTGGCCGCGCCGGGGTTCGCCGACTGGATGGCAGGCGAGCCGCTGGATATCCAAAGGCTGTTATACACGCCGTCGGGCAAACCCAAAATCTCCGTGCTGTACTTGGCGCACCTGTCCGATGCCGAACGGATGTTTTTCGTGACCATCCTGTTGAACGAGGTCATCTCTTGGATGCGGGCGCAGTCCGGCACCGGCAGCCTGCGCGCAATGCTTTACATGGACGAGATTTTCGGCTATTTCCCGCCGACCGCGAACCCGCCATCCAAAACGCCGATGCTGACTTTGCTGAAACAGGCGCGCGCCTTCGGTCTGGGCGTGGTGCTCGCCACGCAGAACCCGGTGGACTTGGATTATAAGGGGCTTGCCAACTGCGGAACCTGGTTCATCGGGCGTTTGCAGACCGAGCAGGACCGGCAACGGGTCATTGACGGCCTCGCGGGAGCGGCTTCGGCGACCGGCGGGAGCTTTGACCGCGCCGAGACCGGGCGCCTGCTGGCCGGGCTGGGGAACCGGGTTTTTCTGATGCGCAACGCGCATGAGAACGAGCCAGCGCTGTTCCGGACGCGCTGGGCGCTAAGCTACTTGCGCGGCCCGCTGACCCTGCCGCAGATCAAAATCTTGGCGGCGCAGGGAGCGCCTGATGACGCTGTCCAGCCGCCGACCGCGTCTGCTGACGCCGTTTCCACGCCTGTTGCCGCGTCTGCGGCACCCGCAACTGCAACAGCAAGTATCACCGTACCTGTCCAGCAGGAGCGTGCCGCGCTGCCACAGGCGATTAAGGAGTTTTTCCAGCGTCCGGCACGGGAAGACGGACAGATCCTCTACCGTCCGCGTCTGGTCGCCTTCTGCAAACTGCATGTCGTTGACGCCAAACACCGTGTGGACACTTGGCTGAACCGCACCCTGATAGCGCCTTTTGAGAACGATGAAGGGCGGGTCAATTGGGAAGAGGCTGATACGGTCGAGACCGCTGTGGAGGAATTTGGTCGCCAGCCAGTGGCGGATGCCGTTTTCGCGCAGCTTCCGGCGCGGGCTTTGTCTGCCGACAGTTATGCGGCCTGGGGCAAAGAATTGGCCGCAGCACTCTACCAGACTTTCACGCTCGACCTTTATGCCGCGCCTGCGCTCAAGCTGATATCGCAACTGGACGAGGATGAGGAAACCTTCCGCGTCCGCGCCGCGCAGCTTTTGCGCGAGCGGCGCGATCAGGAAATGGAAAAGCTCAAAGCTCGCTACGCGCCCAAAGTGCAAACCCTGACGGATCAGATACGCCGGGCGGAAGAACGGGTGAGCCGCGAACAAGCGCAGGCCGGGCATCAGAAGATGAGCACGGCAATTTCTATCGGCGCGACTTTGCTCGGCGCTTTCTTGGGGCGTAGCGCACGGAGTGTCGGAACGGTCGGCCGTGCCGCCACAGCCATGAAAAGCGCCAGCCGCATCGGCAAGGAGTCCGGTGATGTGGAGCGCGCCGCAACCAATCTGGAAGTGTTGCAAGGGCGCTTGCGCGATCTCGAGGCCGAGTTCGAAAGCGCGGTCGCGGCTCTGGACGAGCCGGTCACGCCGAAACAGGTGGCAATCGAACGGCGGCCATTGCGGCCCCGCAAATCAGACATCTCCGTCGGAACCATAGGGCTCTGCTGGACGCCGTGGAGACAGGCGGCTGACGGTATGGTCGAGCCCGCGTGAACTCGGGCCAGTCCTAAGGCGCGACGCAACGAAATCAAAAAAAGTGAGTTTTCACAATTAACGTGCTTGCCCTAGATGACAAAATTACGTAAAGTGTCATTTTGTCATTTTCAAAGGGCTAATAGTGCCTCACGGCTCAACAAGCGCGATAAAAAACAAGTTGTTTCTCACACGAAGACACGAAGGGCACGAAGGGGAATGGATTGTCATGGAAAAACCTTTGTGTCCTTTGAACCTTTGTGTGAGATTGAATTGGGTTGCGGGCGCCGCCCGCGTTGGTAGGTCGCGGTTACGCGCCGCACACAAAAAAAAGGGACAGATATGCGTCGAGTCATATGCCATCACCTGTCGTTCGTAATAACGGTTTTGTGCGCTGGCGCACTGCTGCGGGCTCACGGTGCGGGATTCGGCCTGTACGAGGCCAGCGCCCGCGGCAATTCCATGGGGGGCAGCTTGGTGGGCGCCACCGGTGACGCCTCCGCCAACTATTACAATCCGGCCAACATGACCGCGCTGGAGGGCACACACCTGATGGCGGGTGTCACTTTGATCCACCCAGTGCTTGACGTCACGACCAACGGCGACAAGAATAATCTCGACAGCGGCTGGTTTTACCCGCCGCACGTTTACGCTTCGCAGCAATTGCTCGACCGCTGGTTTATCGGCTTCGGTCTTTACAGTGAGTTCGGCTTGGGCACCAAATATGACCGCGACTGGCCCCTGAAATGGAGCAGCACCGAGACCTGGCTGGACACACTGACACTCAACCCCAATGTGGCTTACAAGGTGACCGACCGCCTCTCGCTGGCCGCCGGGTTCCGCGCCATGTACCTCGATTTCGAGAACCGCAAGACCCCGTACGACAATACGACGCTAGCTGTGCTGCCGCCCCCTTACTCGTTGCCAGTCTTGGGCAGCATGCGTACGCGGGTGCAGGGCGATTCTTGGGGTTACGGCTACAATCTCGCGGCTTCGTACAAGCTCACCGACCAGCTCGACTTGGGCTTCGCCTACCGCTCGCGGGTGCAGCAGACAGTCAAGGGTGACATCGAGGTGGAGAGTGTTTCGGCCCCGATCGGCAATCTGCTGCCGGAAGGCACGGCCTCCGCACGCGGCTCGATCGAGTTGCCGCCGTCTTGGATCGCGGGCCTTAACTACCGCCCGGTCGAGAAGCTCAATCTGGGGGCTGCCGCGATTTTCACCCAGTGGAGCACCTATGATTCGCTAGATATGCGCTTCGGCCGGACGCGCAACAAACAGATACCCAACTCCTCGGACAAGAAAAACTGGAGCAACGTCTGGCGGCTTTCGCTGGGCGCCGAGTATCTGCTGACAGAAAAATGGTCGGCGCAGTGCGGTTATGTTTACGACATGGATCCCATCGACAAGGAAAACACCGACACGCTGCTGCCGCCCGGCGACCGGCACATCACCAGTTTCGGACTGGGCTATGCGCTGGAGGCTTGGAAGTTCTACGGCGGTTACGGGCTGATCATCATGGAGCCGGTAGACCGGAGGGTCGGCGGCCAGCGGGTTGACTTTGACGATGGGTTCTGCCACCTGATATCTTTCTCAGTCGCCACGAACTTCTGAGCGGAGTTTAAGAGAAAACAGTCAACAGAGAAGAGGTAAGCCAGCCGCCCGGGGTTCCGGGTGTATTATCCTTAAAGCATGTGGGAAGGGTGAATCTGACAAAAATGCTGATGGACGAGGATCATTAAGCAAAGGGGAAATGCTATGAAAAAACGTCTGGGTAATTTCACAAGAGTATTGTTTGGCGCTTGCCTAGTTATAGGATGCGCGCGCGAAACCGGCGCGCTGGACAAGACGGGCGGAGACAGCTCGAAACCTCAAAAAGAGCCTGATCAGTTCACGTTGGCGATCGGGGAACAGGCGCCTGATTTCAGCCTGCCCGCCACTGACGGCAAGACCTACTCTCTGGCTGATTTCAAGGAGGCGAAAGGCCTGGTGGTGTTTTTCACCTGCAACCATTGCCCCTTCGTGAAGGGGTCTGACGAGATAACACGCAAGACTGTTGAAAAGTTTGCCGCACAGGGAGTGGCTTTCATCGGCATCAACGCCAACAGCGAAAAAACCGTTCCCGGTGACAACTTCGACAGTATGCAGACGCGTATGAAGCAACACAACTTCCCTTGGGTATACGCGCGCGATATCAACCAAGATGTCGCACGGGCTTATGGAGCTTTGCGGACACCGCATTTCTATCTGTTCGACGCTGACCGTAAGCTGATCTACACCGGCCGCGGTGTCGACGTGCCGAATGACGCCAGCCGAGTCACAGTCAACGACCTTGACAACGCGCTGGAAGACTTCATTGCGGGGAGGCCCCTGCGCAAGGCGGTGACCAACCCGATCGGCTGCAACGTCAAATGGGACGGCAAGCCGGGGCACTGGATGCCGCCGGAAGCCTGCGACCTGCTCTGATCGGCATCATAACTGGAACGCTCAACGGGCAAGTGGAGAAAAACTGCCTCTTCACTTCTTACACTTTTAACTTCTTACTTCTTACTTTTCCTTTATAACATGCTTGTGTTCTGGAGCGGGATAAGGTTTAATTAATCCATTCATGCGGTAATCGTTTTCGCGCCGGCGCCAAGTGAACCGGGCAGACGGTATACTCGCTTGAAATTTTCAGGAGACAAGAAAGATGCGCTTAAAATTGTGTGTGTGGACAACGTTGGTGGCGTTGGTAGCGGCAGTTTCATTGGGGGCAGCCAATACCGTCAAGGAAGTCAAGGTGCGCGTTCTGGACCAGTTCGGTACCGACGCTTCGGATGTGCTGTCGTTCTGTAATGTCAAGCCCGGCTTGGAAGTGTCGCAGGAGGCGCTTTCCAAAGATGTGCGCGCCCTGCTGGATACGGGGCGTTACGGTTATGCCGGGGTGGAACTGGAGAAGTTGGACGACGGCGTTCGCGTGATCTACGTCATCAAGCGCCGTTACCGTTTTCAGGAGCCTTTGGCGATCAAAGGCGCGAACAAATTGAGCGAGCGCAAGATACGCAAACTCTCGGAACTCAAGAGCGGCGACTATATCGACGAGCCGATCCTGTCTTCGAAAGCCGCCAAGATCCGTGACGAGTACATTAAAAAGTTTTATCCCGATGTCGAGATCGGCGCTACGATGGAGCCGATCGAGGGCAGTGTGGGCGCGGCCAGAGTGACATTTACGATAGAGGAGGGCGAACGCGCCAAAGTCCGCAAGTACCGTTTTTCCGGCAACCTCGCGATTCCGGATGAGGATTTGCGCTCGTCGTTCGGGCAGCGCCCTTGGTGGGACCCGCGCGGCTGGTTCACCGACACGCCGGTTTCTGCACAGGATCTTGAGGATGCCCGGCAATTGGCTGAAGAGGTCTACCACAATCACGGCTATCTCGATGCGCGCGTGGCGCCGCCAGTCAGGGAAAAGGTCGGCAAAGAGAAGGTCGACGTGGTTTTCGAGGTCACGGAAGGCGAGCTTTACCGTGTCGAATCAAAGAACATCCGCGGGGTCAAACTCTTCCCGGAAATGGAAGTGCTGGAAGCCAGCCGGCGCATGGGGGTGGATTCCGTGGCAGGCAAACAGTTGATCGAGGATGCAGCAAAGGATATCCGCGATTACTATGGTTCGCGCGGTTATGTTGATACTGTCGTACGGCCTGTGAAAGAGACTGTGCCTAACAAGCCGGGGCGCATGGCGATCACATTCGATGTGCGCGAGGGCGAGCTGTGTCATGTGCGCAACATCGTAATCCGCGGTAATAACGTGACCAAAGACAAGGTGATCCGCCGCGAGATCTTGGTCAACCCCGGCGAACTCATGCATGAGCCGCGTGCCGAACGTAGCGAGAACAGGCTGAAGAACCTGGGCTATTTCAAGGTGGTGCGGCACTACACCGAGCAGGTTAACCAGCCCGGGGTGCGCGATCTCGTTTATGAGGTGGAAGAGCAGCGCACCGGCAACTTCATGGTCGGCGCGGGATTCTCCAGCATCGACTATCTGGTGGGCTTCATGGAGATTTCGCAAAGCAACTTCGATATCCTGAACTGGCCGAACTTCACTGGCGGCGGGCAGAAGGCCCGCTTGGGACTCGAACTCGGCACGCGCCGCCAGACAGCGGAAGTCTCGTGGACAGAGCCCTGGTTCCTCGACCGCCCGCTGGCGCTGACGCTAGAAGCCTACCGGCGCATGCGTTGGTATGACCAGTACGACGAGATACGCTCAGGCGCGTCCGCCGGTTTGTCTTATCCCATCAAATTCGGCCGCGTCGGTGCGCGTTACACGCTCGAACTGGTGGAGATGGACGACGTTGACAACAGTTTGTGGTACACAACCCCGAACGGGGACGTGGACGGGTGGGAGGATTGGGATGGTGGAACCTCATACCGTTATTTCCGTGAGCAGGAACGGGAGTTCGGCGACGCTATCAACAGCGTGATCCGGCTGTACTGGGCGCATGACACACGCGACCAGCCCTTCGTGCCCACCAAGGGCTATCAGACCACGGTGTTCGGCGAGCTTATGGAAGGCGGCATCGGCGACAACGAGATCTACAAGTTGGGCGCGAATTACCGGCACTGGTTCCGGATGCCTTGGTACAAGCATGTTTTGAGCCTGCGCGCACGGGCCGAGACGGTCGAGGCCTACAGCGGCGATGTCCCGATCTACGAGAAGTTGTTCTTAGGCGGACCGCGCACGGTGCGCGGCGTGGAATACCGCGACATCGGCCCCAAGGTCTACCGCGGCAGGGGTGGTAGGCACGCGCCGATAGGCGGCCAGACCCTGGCTCTGGCAACAGCCGAATACACAATACCGGTGTTTAAGGCGGTGCGCTTCGCAACCTTCATGGACATCGGTTCGATCGGCGAGGATGCTTTCGACCCCGAACTGTCTGACGTGTGCGTCGCAGTCGGCGTGGGAATCCGTATCGACATACCGGGTTTCCCGATTCGCTTCGATTTTGCCAAGCCGGTAGTTGAGGATGACAGCTATACGGACGAAGAGTTCTTCTCGTTCGCGATCGGTTTTGAATAGGGATTCCGCGCGGGATCGATTCGGATAGGGAAACGCCCACAGATAGGGATTCCGCATTCTGACAACTTGTTTTTTTGAAAGGAAAACACGAATGAAACGTATAGGATTGGTTTGCATAGCGGCTATGGCCGCTTCGATGATAGCGGCGCAGGACAAGATCGTGGTTGTCAACATGGTGGACCTGGTCCGGTTCCATCCCAGCCGCGAGCGTGACCGCAAGCTGATGCAGGACACGGAAAAAGATTTTCAATCGCGTCTCGACAAGCAGCGCGACCGTTTCGAAGAACTGCGCAGCGAATACGAGAAAGCGGTGAAAGAGGCTCGCAACCCGGCGCTTAACGACAAGGCCAAAAACGAGGCCGAGGAAAAAGCCATGCGCCACCGCGATGTGCTGGCAGAGGCAGATCGTGACCTGCGGCAGGAAATGCAGAAGCTGCAACGCGAGTTGAGTGAACTAGACACCCGCCTGCTGCGTCAGGTGACAGGAGACATCCGTGAGATACTGACCAAGTTTGCCCAAGAGAAAAAATACAGCATGGTTCTTGACAGTACCACCATGGCCTACCACGATCCCGCCCTAGATGTGACGGACGAAATACTGAAACGTATGGGCGTGGATCCCAAAGTGCGCCAGGAAGAAAAAAATAAGGAAAAAACCGAGAAAGAAGCGGCAGCAGCAGACGGGAAGTGACGTGGTTATGACCGCCAGAGAGTTGGCCGAGCGTTTGGAAGGCAAGCTTGAGGGGGACGCCTCGCAAGAGGTCTCGGCTTTGGCCAGCTTGGCGGAAGCCCGCGCGGGCGACCTCTCTTTTTTCAAGGATACGAAATATGCGGCTCAGCTTGCCACTACGCGCGCCAGCGTAATCTTGGTGCCCTCCGATTGGACAGGCACCTGCGCCGCGCCGACCTTGATCCGTGTTGACGATCCTAATGACGCATTCGGCAAGGCCGCAGTGTGGTTCGCGCCGCCGCCCATAGTCCGCGCACCCGGTATACATCCCACTGCTGTGATCGCGCCGGATGTGCGTCTGGGGGCCGGAGTGCATGTCGGGCCTTGGACCGTGATCGAAGATGGTGCCGTGATTGGCGACAACTGCGTGATCGAGGCGCAGGTTTTTATTGGCCAGCGGGTGGAGATGGGGAATGACTGCCATATATATCCGCAGGTGACGGTGCGAGAGGGTTGCCGCCTAGGTCACAGGATCACACTGCACTCGGGAGTGCGCATCGGTGGCGACGGTTACGGCTATAACCCCGTGGCGCAACCCGACGGCACGATCAAGGTCGAAAAAATACCGCAGTTGGGCATCGTCGAATTAGGCGACGATGTCGAGATAGGCTGCAACACCACGATCGACCGCGCGCGCTTCGGTCGCACGCGTATAGGCAACTCCACCAAGATCGACAATCTGGTTCAGATCGGACACAACGTGGAAATCGGGTCTTATAGCGGAGTCATCGCCCAAGCCGGTATCGCGGGCAGCACACGTTTGGGCTCCGGCTGCCTGATCTGGGCGCAAGCCGGACTTTCCGGCCATCTGAATGTCGGAGACCGCGGCCAAGTCGGCCCTAAAAGCGGACTGTCAAAAGACGTGCCGCCCGGCGAGTATTACTTGGGGCTGCCGGCTGTCTCGCGCCGCGAGTTCGGGGCGCAGATGTTGTTGCCGCGTCAGGTCGATAAATTGAAAAAGCAAGTGGCCGAGCTGAAAGCCAAGCTTGATGCCCTCAACGGCTGAAAACATTTAAGTCCGCCAGCCCCTTCTGCGACAAATTGACGCAGCCACAGACAACATGTCCCCTTTAACTGGCGCTAATGCACTGACCCTCCAAGCATTTTTGCCCTGATTAGCGCTGCTGGCAAGGGTGTTGCAAGTTCCGCCAATGATTGGCACACCTCTAGCTAAATTAAAAAGAGCCAGCGCGAGAGACGGCAAAGGGTTCACAAAAAAGGTCCATAAAGAGGCCATAACCCCTTCCAATCGCCTAGCGTGTTCTACTAATGGTTGCCGTCAATTGGATGGGGTTATGGCCAATTCTAAAGCAGAGGATAAAGGTACTTGAAAAACTAGTTTTTCAAAAGACTTACAAAATTAAGTTTAACGTAGGTAAACTGGAGGGTAAGAAATGAGCAATACAAAAACTATTAGATTTATTGCAGCTTCTGTGTTGGCCGTTATGGTAGCGGTCGTGACACACGCCGCCAAAGGCAGCGGGAATTTCGACTTCAGGCGTGGATTCGCGGATGTTGCGGCCAAAGCCACGCCCGCTGTGGTGTTTATACAAGTCGAGAAACAAGTGTCCATGGGTAACAGAGAATTTTATTTCAATAACCCGTTCGACCTGTTCGGAGACGATTTCGCTGAAAAGTTTTTCGGTCTGCCGCCTAGGCAGCGCAGTCTGCCAGACCGCCGCGCACCCGGACGCGGACGAGCGCCCACCTTCAAGCAGACAGGACAGGGCTCAGGCTTTATAATCAGTAAAGATGGTTATATCCTGACCAATACGCATGTCGTGGGCGATGTTGACAAAATAACCGTGAAGCTGGCCGACGGCAGAGAGTTCCAAGCGAAAAAAATCGGCGCTGACAGCAAGACTGAGGTCGCGGTGATCAAGATCGATGCCGATGATTTGCCGGTTCTGGAGATCGGCAAACCCGATGATTTGCAGATAGGCGAATGGGTGATCGCTATCGGCAACCCCTTCGGACTGAAAGAGACACTTACCGTAGGTGTGGTGAGTGCTAAAGGACGCAGTAACATAGGGATCACCGATTACGAGAACTTCATACAGACCGACGCGGCAATCAATCCCGGCAACTCTGGCGGTCCCTTACTGAACATCGATGGAGAGGCTGTGGGTATCAACACCGCCATCTATAGCCGCAGCGGCGGATATATGGGAATCGGCTTCGCCGTGCCGATCGATATGGCGATAAAAATCAAGGATCAACTTATCACAACTGGCAGAGTGACAAGGGGTTACATGGGTGTTGTGCTTAATCCCGGCAAGGTCACAGAGGCGATGGCGAAATCCTTCGGACGCGACGAAGCCGGCGGCGTTCTGATCGCCGAAGTGCAAAAAGACGGGCCTGCTGACAAAGCCGGAATCAAGAGCGGGGATATCCTGATCGAGCTTGACGGCAAGAAAATAACGGACATTTCACAGTTTAGACAAGATGTGGCACAGATCTTGCCTAATACAAAGACGAAGCTGGTGCTTTTCCGTGACGGGAAGAACCGTACAGTGACTGTGACTGTCGGAGAGTTCCCGGAGGATGGCAGCGCTGAAGGCGATGAGGTCGGCAGCGAGCAGAATTTGGAAAAGTACGGTTTCGCGATTCAGGAACTGACGCAGGATTTGGCGCGGAGGTTCGGATACGAAGCGGAACAGGGAGTTATCATTTCCGAGGTGTTCTCAGGTTCTGCGGCAGAAGAGAAGGGCTTGAGGCCCGGAATGCTGATCATGGAAGTCAACCGCATTGAGGTGAGCAGCGTAAAACGATTTGAAGAGGCCATGAAAAAGGGCAAAGACGGCAACCTGCTGTTACGGGTAAGAACCGAAAAGGGTGCGTTCTTTGTCAATTTGCAGCCAAACGATTAACCACACAACAATATTATATATAGACCACTCCTGTCATGCAGCACCCGGAGCCGGGGTACCACCGGCTCCGGGTTTTTTTGCATCAGCGGTAAACTTTGACAAGCTTGACTTGCGCCTGTCCTGTAGCGCGGCACGTGAAATCGATCTCTGTTGAGCCGCCGCGCAGGAGCGGCAAAGCCTTGTCCAAGACGCCTTCAGCGAGTTTGGCACGACTGGCGTCGTAAACCTGCCATGTCTTGCCGTCACGGCAAAGCAACCGGTCTTGGGCCTTCAGCGTGACAGGGAAACACGCGGCATAATCGCCGATTGTCAGCACCGGATTTTCGATCTCGCCTTTTAGCTCTACTTCGAGCCTTGCCTTTGAACGCGGGCGCACCGCCACTGTCCAGCGGTTGCTCGCAAGACCACTCTCTGGATCGATCAGCCGGGGCATTTCGTATTCACGCTCAAGACGCCCCCAGTCGATCTGCCATTGTGAACGGCGAGTGCCGAACGGCGTCCCGAAGGTGTTTATTGATATTTCAGCTCTTCCTCCGACAAAGGCGAACATGTTGGCTCCCGAACGGATCTCAGGCTGTTGCCCCTCCGCATAAACCACACGCGCCAGCGGATCGCCTTTTTCGCTGTAATGCGTGAAAACGCCGTCAGGCTCCAGCTCCGCGAACTCCCCGGAAGCCAGCGTGAACGGCACAGTCAGGGCACAGCCGTTAACGGTCAGAACCGGACGCTCCAACTTTACTGGCACCGTCGGCACCACCTGTACAGGGCTTAGCGTGACCGTGGCACCGCCGCCGGGCTGCAGGTCATTAAGATAGAAACTGACCTGTGAAATGTGCGCCATGTTCAGAGGAGTGCGGAAAAGCGAGTGAGCGCCATACCGCCGGTAAGGCCAGACATGTTCATCAAGGCGCGCGGAGTCGCGCTCGCGCATCAGCAGTTCGACATAGCGCCAGCCATTGAAGTCAAGGGTTACATAATGGTCCGAGAGCGCGCCGCTGAATTCACGCGGACACCCAAGCTGTATGTTGAGCAGAGCGCCAGAACCGTCTCCCTTGATCCACAGTCCGAAAGCCCCGGTGCCGGTGATGTCGCGGTAGGGCGCAGGGAAAGACAACACCGCGCGCGCCCATGCGCCGCTCGATTTGGTGCCGCTGTTCTCTGCCTTAAGCCGCAGGTTGCGCGCTCCGCCGCGCGTGTCTTCGGTGACTTCCGCCAAACTGAGCCGCACAGCCGAGGAGGCGGTGGCGGTTTTGAACAACTTGAATTCATCCGCTGTCACCAGCGGTTTGGCGGCGGGGCTATCGGCAGGCGCGGCAGCATAGAGCGCCTCGGCTCTAAGGCAGAGCGGTTGCGACGAATCTTGGTTATCAACCTGCCAAGCGGATGAACCGTCATCAGGCCCGGTGACACGGTGCGTACGCATCGCGACCGGCGTGAAGCGCCACTCGCCGTCGGCAGTCTGCCGCAGACGGAATTCGGTGCCGCGCCCGTAAAGACGCGCCACGGTGGCATCATCAAAATAGCGCGCCAACCGCAGACACTCGTACCAGCCCAGCAACGTGAACTGGCGCTCCAGATGGTAAGGCAGCGGGGCACGATTGACGTTGACGCCCTGAATCGACATGGCGGCATCAAGCGCCAAGTTCTTGCAGGCGAAATACTCGATCTCATCCAGATAGTGGCCGCGGGCGAACGAGACCGCCATGCGCGGCGCCCACCAGCCCATCTGCGGCGCGAGCAGGTCGGTGTGACGGTAGCGTTCGCACACAGCGACATGGTCGTCATGGAAAAGTTTCGCACCCCAGACAGGATGGTCCCAAGTGCCGAGGCGTGAATGGAACCACCAGTTGTGCGCTCCGTAGCAGCTTGCCTCGATCACAGGGTCACCTTGAAGGCGGCGCATGATCTTGTGTCGCATTACGTCGATGCCGTAACGGCTCCTCATACCCTCCGAGCCGTCGAAGTAAAGCTGGTCCAGCTTGCACGTATTGAAGACACGCGCGATGCAGTCGGCCAGTTCATCGGCCAGCGGCGAGTCAGGCTGGGGATAGAAGGAGATGTAACGCTGCTGCAGATAATCGGCCTGATCACCTGTGGCATGAGCCGACGGCTTTGTTCTGAAAGCGCCACGCTTACAGGCTTTAAAGGCATAAGGCGGCTCACGCGAGATTTCGGAATATTGGATGATCTCCTTATCGATGCGGATCGCGTTACCGTTGCCGGAATAGGTGAATACCGTGTCATGTCTTGCCGATGGCTGTTCTTTGACGTAGAGCACGGTGTCTGTGGGCGAAAAGTCACGGGCCAGCGTGTAGGTGTCGAATGGTATCAGGTGCGGACTGGGCACAGGCGTGATCCACGGATCACTCGGCTGGATACAGGCGGTCAGTGTGTGGATGCCCACCCGCAGACCAGCAGCTTGAATGCGTGCGGCCGCGTCCCGCATATCGTCCAAACCGCGCGGATAGTAGTTGGTGCGCACATTGTAGTGGCCGAGCGACTGCCACCAACCGTGCAAATGGAGCGTCGAGAAACCGCCGCGCCGCGCGATCTCGATCCAGTCGTCGGTGGCGGCATATGCAAGGTCGGCGAACAGATAAGAGCCCCGCACGGGATCGGCTTCCAGCGACCATGGGCCGGCGCAGCGCGACAACGGCACCCCCGCGCTCACAGCCATTTTCTGCAGCATCGCGGGCATTTCATCCTTGGGACCTGCAGCCAGTCCGGCACGCCAGCCGCCGGTCAAGCCATACTCCGAAGTTGACCATACCCGCAACGTTTGGTCGCGCGCGCTCATTTCCAGCGGGAGTTCATAGCCGCGCAGACAAACCGCGTCGGCATCGTCTGAAAGCATGTTGGCCATGGCGCCGTGATATTTGTCCAGATTCACCGGCAACGAGCAAAAGGTCAGTGACGTGACATCGGCAAGCGTCAGGTCATTTAGCGCGAACTCAAAGAAATCGCGGTTGGTGGTGACTTTGATTGTACACACACCGCTGCCGTGCGGAAACCCAAACTCCAACAGATCGCCTTTACGCCGGAGCGAGCGAGCCGAGGCGCGGCGACCGTCGGCAAACTGGGCGTAAACAAAGGTATGGGGGGTGGTAAGCAACTCGCGTTTGCGGCGCTTCAACAGCAATGAAACAACTTGCCCCTCCGTGTCGAAAACCAGCTCGGCGTGGCGGTTGGCGAAACGCGCCGCGACCTCGTACTGCACTTCGCTCTCATCGACAATGGCGTATTGCGGATCCGCGCGTTTGGGATCTGATGACAGCTCCTTCACTTCCGCGCCGGAAAGCGCGCGGGAGTATATCCGCAGATCATCCAGCAGGCCGCGGTGACAAACCGCGTCGGCCCAGCCGCCTAACCGCAAAGCATTGACCTCGACAGGATATGGCCACGAGGTACGGCTGACCTGCACGCCATCGACATAGGCCGTCAGCTCCGGCAGATTGAAAGTCACGCAAAGATGCGCCCACTTACCAACCGGTATTTTGGGCAACAGGGTCAACGACTGTTCGCGCCACTCATGGCCCGGGGCGCCAGCGCGGTGGCCAGGCCGGCCGAGCCGGAATGAACATACACCGCCGGACATGAACATCATCATTCCGCCGGGACTCCAATTGGGCGATGTGAACAGGTTGGGATAGCGGCGCGGTTCGTTATCATCCCATTGCGACCAGACAGCCATTGTGAACTGCGTGGCACCGTTGAGACCCGGCACCTGCACATGCATGAACGAATTCGTACCATTGAAATGCACGGCCTTGCCGAACGCGCCGGTCGCCCAGCGCACATTCGATAAATCAGCGTCCTGCATGTTTTTTGAAAGATCGACAGCAAAATTACCGTATCCCTTGTCCATCGGCAACCATAACAACAACGACGGGTCTGCGCTGATTTTATCAGGCGCACCCCCTCTTACCGCGCCCGCAACGAATACGAGCGCCAATACACACGTGTACACAGTTCTGAACATATTTTGTTTCATACTCCCCCCTTTGGGCTATTCTCGGTTTGTCAAACTTTAAGCTGGCTGTTCGTCCAGCGGCATCGGATTGCACAGATTGCAGGCGTTGTCTGCCACACGTCCGCAGTTGAAGCAGATGAAGCGCGGTTCGCGTGTGATCTCCTTGATCAATTCGAAGCGCGCGTTACTAGCCAGCACACAGATGTGACCGGCATGATCACCCTTGCATTTTTTCTCTTCCACAATAACCTCCTTTTGTTAATACCTGCCTCCTGAAATTCAACGGTTGAGCGAGCTTGCAGATGTGCATCACTGCGCTTAACCGGCTACGTTCATTTGGCCAGCATGAAAATCTCGCGGATCTCTTTAGCGCCGATGTCGTCGTACTCGCCCAGCATCACACCGCGTTTAGAGATTCTTTCGGCAACGGCGTCCGCGGCTTCTTCGGCATCGATCTGGTATTCCGACAGGCGGGTGGACATGCCGGTCTGGCGGAAAAACTCCTCCATGCGGTCCACCGCTTGGGCGGCGCACACAGCATCGTTGCCAGCCTTTATGCCCCAGACACGCTCCGCGCACTGAACCAGACGCGGCATTTTCCTTTTGAGCTGGTGGCGGTGCACGGCAGGCATCATCACCGCCAAGGTACGGGCGTGATCCAAACCGTAACACGCCGTCAGCTCATGCCCCAGCGCGTGCGAGGCCCAGTCCTCTGTCTCCACTCCGCAACCAAGCGAGCCGTTAAGGGCTATTGTCGCGCACCACATCAGGCTCGCCCGCACGTCATAATCCTTAGGGTCAGCCTTGACTTTAGGCGCTTCCTCGATGACTGTCAGCAACAAGGCTTCTGCTTGACGTTCGGTCAAAGGGGCGCTGCCTGCCGCGCACATATACTGCTCCATGACATGCGCGAACGTATCCACAATACCATTCTCGACTTGTCGCACGGGAAGCGAGAAGGTGGTCTCGGGATCAAGAATCGAAAACTTGGGATAGCAGTGCGGAGAGCCGAAGGAGAGTTTCTCGCCGCTGGACTCACGCGAAATCACCGCGAACGAATTCATTTCTGAACCGGTGCCGGGGAGGGTCACAACCGTGCCGATAGGCAGTGCCGCCGTTACCGGCCGACGGCGCTCAACAATCTCCCAAGGATCGCGGCCCTCGTCGCACAACGTTGCCGCCGCGATGAATTTGGCCGCATCCATGACGGAGCCTCCGCCAGCAGCCAGCAAGAAACCGGCCTGCTCCTGCCGGGCCTGCGCGACCGCACGCATACAAGTCTCGTAACACGGGTTCGGTTCGACGCCGCCGAATTCAGTCATGTCAAACCCCGACAAAGCCGACCTGACCTGATCATAAACACCGTTTTTTTTGATCGAACCGCCACCGTACAGCAACATGACCTTGCTGCCGGAAGGCACCAAATCTTTAAGTTCAGCGATCGCGCCTCTGCCAAAAACGATTTCGACCGGGTTGTGATACGTGAAATTTACCATAGCCAAGCTCTCTGATACGTCATATTTATATCAATTTGCGGCAATGGCGGCAAGCGGCTAACTCCTGCCGGCTTCCAGTACAAGCCAGCCGCCCGGGTTCCGGGCGAAAACGGGAGGGTAACTGGAACGTTCAGGTTATCGGTAGGGACGGCTCGCCGAGCCGTCCGCGGCTCGTGAGGACACTCGCCCTCCAAGGCCCGTGTGGCGGTTTCGTTTCGGCGAAACCGCCCTACCGGTTGTAACACGGCTTTGGTGCGACAAAACGTTCAAGTTATAGGTAAGAGAAAGGTGTGACGAGTGAATAGAGTCCGACCTTATCCGCCTCGACCGTCCGCACAGCCGCAACCGGGCAAGCTACGGTCTCATAATTCAAATTTATGTACGGGCGGGTAGTCGGATGGTGAAGACCGAGCCCTTGCCGACCTCGCTCTCAACATCCACATTCCCGTTGTGGATAAGGGCGATATGCTTGACGATCGCCAGCCCCAGCCCCGTGCCGCCCAGTTCACGGCTGCGCCCCTTGTCCACCCGGTAGAGCCGCTCGAACAGCCGGTCTAGATGTTTGTTTTCAATCCCGGGACCATAATCGCGCACCGAGATACTCACTACCGAACCATCGCTCACAGCCCCAATATCGACTTGGGCTTTCTGCGCCCCGTTCGTACCGTATTTGATGGCATTGTCGATCAGATTCACAAGCGCTTGTTCCATCAGTCCGGCATGGGCCAGAACGGTCAGCCCCTCATCACACGAGAGCGAAAGCGTGACACCCCGTTTGTCAGCACGCTCCTGACAAAGTTCCGCTGCATTCTTCAAGAGTTCCCCGACCGGCACCATCTGGCAGTCAAGCGCTTTAGGCGAATTCCCCTCCAGCCGGGACAGTTCCAGTAAGTCACGGATGGTCGTCTCCAGTTGCCCCGCCTGCCTCACAAGAATTTTGAGGAAGCGTTCAGCCTTTTCAGGGTCTTTAACCGCCCCGTCTAGAAGGGTTTCGGCAAAACCCTTGATTGATGTCACGGGCGTACGCAACTCATGCGAAACGTTCGACACGAAATCCTGCCGCACGGTCTCCAGCCGCCGCAACAACGTGACATCGCTGAACACCAGCAAGGAGCCGATCCGCTCCCCGCCCAAGTCTTTCAACACCGACACCCGCAACTGCAACCGTCTGGTCACCTTGCCGTCGAACGTCATCTCGCCTTCGCACATCTGGTTTTGCTGCTCACACTCTTCGATCAGCGCAAAGATTTCAGGATTCCGAACCAGTTCGCCGAGTGATTTGGCGATCACCTTTTGCTCTCCCTCGATATCCAACAGCGCACGGGCCGCCCCGTTTATGTCAAGAACGCAGCGGTTGCGATCAATCGCGATGACACCACGCGTCATGTTCTCCAGAATCATCGCCCGCAGATTACGCTCCTCATTCAGCGCCTGGACCTGCCGTTGCAGACGCTCTGCGGTCTGGTTGATAGACCGCACTAATTCCGCCAGATGAGGGACCCTCGGAACCGGCAACCGGTATGACAGCTCCCCATCACCGATTCGCGTCAGCCCCGACTGAAGCGCCGATACCGGACGCGTGATCCGCAGAGCAGCCACATAACTCAGCACCAATGTCACACATAAGACGCCCAGAAAGATCGACAGCAGTAGTTTGTCAGCATCACGCATCTCCGAAGTAAGGAAGCGCACCGGTACTGCCACGCGGATCACCGCGCGCGCGGCGCCCTCTTGCGGAAGCCGATACGCCACATAGAGCATCTGCTTCCCGAGGCTCGCGCTGTAGCGCTGACGCTTACCCACGCCTTTCTCAAACGCCTCTATCACTTCGGGACGGTCTTCATGTGACTCCATACTTTCGATATCGGCACTCGAGTCCCCTAAAACACGCCCGTTCGGCAGAATCAGTGTGAAACGGTGTATGCCGTGATGGCGTAACCGTTCAAAAAATTGGGTCGCTAACTGTCCGTCGATCTCTCCGCCGTCATCCGGCAACAAGGCCGCCGCCGTTTTAGCTTGCATCTCAAGTTCGCGAACCCACTGCCGCATAAAAGCGTACCTGCTGATATGCCAGTTATAGAAGGAGACCGCTCCGACCGCAAGCAGCAACAACACGACATGTGCGCCGAAAAAACTCCAGAACATTGTTCTTTTTTTCAAGGCTGCTCCAATTTCATCCGGTACCCCACCCCGCGCACCGTTTCAATCAATCCGCCATATTTCCCTAACTTACGGCGCAGCCCCACGATCTGGACATCCACCGACCGGTCGGTCACAGGATAATCCTGCCCGTGCACCGCGTCCACAATCTGGTATCGCGAGAAAACCGCGCCGGGCCGTTTCATGAAGAGGTTCAGTATCTTAAACTCGCTCAACGTCAGCGCCACCGGCTTGCCGTTAACCTTAGCAGTATGATACGTACGGTCAATCTCGATGACGCCATGGCTCAACACCCCCTCCCCGTCCTCAGACTCTGCCGCCGCACGGCGCAAAACCGCCCGTACACGGGCCATCAGAACCCGTGCGCTGAACGGCTTGGTCAGGTAATCATCCGCACCCACCTCAAGTCCGGCCACGATGTCGGCTTCCTCGTCCCGCGCCGTGACCATGATCACCGGAATTTCGGCTGTGCGCTCATCCGCACGTAACATCCTGCAGAAAGCGTATCCATCCGTGCCCGGCAACATCAGATCGAGGATCACCAGATCCGGCAACCTGCGGGTCAGAAACTTCTTGGCATCATCTGCCGCCCCGCATTCGAAGACCTGAAAGCCTTCACGCTCAAGATTATAACGCAAAAGCTCACGGATATCCGCCTCGTCTTCAACAATCAGAATACTTTCGCTCGCCATGCTTATCCCCTTTAACGTCTTTCACCGCAAATGCCGCACGATTTTCCCGCTCACAAGATACGCGACATCCTCCGCGATGTTCGTGGCATGATCACCAATCCGTTCGAGATCGCGCGCGACCCCGTTAAGCAGCAGCAGCGATTCGGTTATGCTGCCGATGTTTGTTGCTGTCGCCCGTTCCGCCACTGTTTCCCAAACGCTGCTCCGCATCGCGTCCAGATCATCATCCCGGCGGATCACCGAATTCGCCTTCTCCACATCCAAGTTCACGAGTGAGTCCAGAGCATCCTTCACCATCTCCCGTGCCACCCGCCCCATCTGGATCACCGAAGAAAAGATGTCGCTCACCGGTGTGTCCGCAAGCAAGATTCCCTTTTGCGCGATATTGACCACAATATCCCCGATGCGCTCCAGATCGTTGTTGATCTTCAGAACCGCGACCACAAAACGCAAATCCTTAGCTACCGGCTGGTGCAAAGCCAGAATCTTCAAACACTCCTCCTCGATCTGAACCTCCTTCCCGTCGATCTCCGAATCCCGGTCAATCCAGCGATGCAGCGCGTCCTTGTCACGCTGCTCTGTCGCTTTCAGCACCTCGGTCAGGCGCATCTCCACATCGCCTGCCAAAAGCAAAATCTTCTCCTTCAAGCCTTCCTGCTCCCGCATGAAAATAGGATTCATTTGCGACCCTCCCGCTCTCCTCAACCGAACCTTCCGGTGATGTAGTCTTCTGTACGCTTCTCACGGGGCCTAGTAAACAGCTCCTTGGTTGGAGCGAATTCTACAAGATCACCCTCATAAAAAAAAGCGGTTTTATCCGAAACCCGGGCAGCTTGTTGCATGTTATGCGTGACGATCGCGATCGTGTAACTGCCCCGCAACTGGACGATCAGCTCCTCGATCCGCGCCGTGGCCTTCGGATCCAAGGCGGACGTCGGCTCATCCATCAGCAGCATCTCGGGCTTGACGGCCAACGCCCGCGCCAGACAGAGCCGCTGCGCCTGACCACCCGACAGCCCCAGCGCGTTCTTGTGCAAGCGGTCTTTGACCTCATCCCACAACGCCGCACCGACCAGGCTCTCCTCGACAATCACATCCAGCTCCGCCTTGGTGTGCCTCCCGTGTAACCGTGGACCGTACGCGACATTGTCGTAAACGCTTTTCGGGAACGGATTGGGCTTCTGAAAGACCATGCCGATCCTGCGCCGGAGAATCGCCGTGTCCACATCACTCCCGTAAACGTTCTGTCCGTCAAAATAAAGATCGCCTGCAGTATGGCACTCCGGTATCAGGTCATTCATGCGATTGATCGCCCGCAAAAACGTGCTCTTGCCACACCCGCTTGGCCCGATGATCGCCGTCACCAGACCGCACGGCACAGCCAAGTCCACCTTCCGGACCGCCTCTTGCGAACCGTAGAAAACGGAGAAACCGCAGGCCTCCACATGCGTCTTCACATTTGTCGCGTTTTCATTCATTGTTACCACTCTCACACTCTCATCTTTCAAGCCTTCAGCACTTCCGCACTTTATAGCGCTCACCCGCCCTTCAGCCGTTTAGCCACCCGCGCCCGCAACAAGATCGCGGCCAGATTCAACGCGAGCACTATCAGCACCAGCGTGGCCGCCATGCCGGCCTGCACATGCCGGATTTCATCCACGGCCTCATGCTCGGTACAGAGATTGTACAGGTTCCAAGAGAGCGCGGGTGTGGGCATAACTAGAAGCTCAGAGGCTTTCACCATCTTGCCGACACTCACAGCGGCGGTGAAGATGATCGGCGCTGTTTCCCCTGCCGCCCGCCCCATGCTGATCACGATCCCGGTTAAAATACCCGGCAGCGCCGCCGGCAGAATGATCGTCATGATCGTGTGCCATTTACCCGCGCCCAAGGCCAAGGCGCCCTCTTTGTAAGACTGCGGCACAGCCGCGATCGCTTCTTCAGCGGCACGGATCACCGTCGGCAGCACCAGCAAGGAGAGAGTCAGCGCGCCCGCCAAAACACTCTTGCCGGGCGAGACCTTGATGGTGTTGATGAAAAACGCGAGCCCGAACAGGCCGAACACGATACTGGGCACGCCGGCCAGCGTGTTGACACAGGAACGCAGAAACGCCATGGTCGGACCTCCCTTGGCGTATTCCTGAAAATAGATAGCCGCGATCAAACCCAAAGGCACGGCGATCAGCATGGCGCCCAAGGCTAGATAAAAGGTGCCCATGACTTCCGGCCCGATCCCGCCGAAGAAATGCGCGTCCACCGAGACATCTGTCAAAAAACGCGCGTACAAGGTCAGCCGCGGCCGCATCAGCCGCTTCAGGTTCTTTCCCTCAAGCAGATCAAACAGCGGTTCCAGAGTTGTCCCCGCAAACAAAGTTTTGCGCGGTTCTAAACGCCGATGGCTGCCCTCATCATCATGCTCCCACACCTCCTCGAACAAAATCAGACGCGCACTGTGCCGGGCCTGATCCCACCTTGTCTTGCCGTAAATCCTGCGCGGCAAAACGGGCAGCGGCTCGCCCGGCGCCGAGCCGAAAAGGCTGGCGACCCCGTCGCGCACGTCCTGAAACACCGGGCGCAGCTCTTTGCGCCGAGACGCAGGCATCTCGGCAAGCTCTTTCTCAAATGCCGTCAGAGCTTGGTAAACCGGCGCGCGCGCCTGCCGCACCTCCTCAAGTTCCGCTGCAAGACGTTCTTCTGACCCGCGGCTGAATTCGCCCATCAACATGCGGCGATGCTCCACCGTGCCTTGAAACACATAGGCGCCAAGACCACGCCACAAGATCGGCACCAGCACAATAAACAGAAACGCCGCCATCACCGCCATTGCGAGAAGCGCACATGCTGTGAAGGCCCGGTCTGCAAATATTCTAAAGGAACGACGCATCCTGCCTTACTCTCCCCGGAGTTTTTTCCGCTGACGGGCAACCACCCATTCACCGGCAATGTTGCAAGCGAAACTGAATAACAACAGGCACAAACCCATGACGAACAGCACATGGTAGTGGGTGGAACCGGACATCTGATCCGCCTCACCCATGTCTCCGGCAATGGTGGCAGTCAACGTGCGGACAGGCTGGAGCAGGTTATACCACGGCGTAGGTATCTGAGCCGCGTTGCCGGACGCCATCCACACCACCATGGTCTCACCCATCGCGCGCATAATCCCCAGCAAGACCGCCGAGAAGATTCCGCTGAACGCCGCCGGGATCACCACTTTGAGCAACGTCTCGCTACGGGTCGCGCCCAATGCGTAACTCCCCTCCCGCAACTCCCTGCCAGCCGCCTGCAGGGCATCTTCAGAGACGCTGACAATCGTCGGCAGCGCCATGATCGCGAGAATCACAGACGCGTTCAGCGCATTAACGCCGCTCGCGATTTCGATGTTGCCCGGCAACCATTCACCCGCATTCTGCAAAAACGGCGCCACAACCGTTAAAGCGAAAAACCCGTAGACCACGGACGGGATCGCAGCCAGAATCTCAACGAACGGTTTGACGATCTGCCGCGCCTTAAACGGCAGGATGTCGCTAAGACAGATGGCCGCCATCACGCCGGACGGCACGGCCAAGACAACCGCAGCCGTAGTTACTAGAAAACTGCCGAAAAAGATCGCAGCCGCGCCGAACTGCGGCGGCGTGTGGCTCGGATACCACGATTTGGAGACAAAGAATTCCAGCGCGGTCCGATCGCGGAAAAACGGCAGGGCATCCCGCGCTATGAATAGAATGATTGCGAAAACTGCCACCGCCGCCACTGACGTGACGGTGAACAGAAAGGAACGTCCTAAGAAACCGATGGTCTTCCGGCGCATCACTGCGCCGGAAGACATCTGTAGTGATTCGGTGGCAGTCATAATGTTTTACGGAACTGGGACGAACCCGATCTCCTCGATGATTTCTTTGCCGCGGGTGGTTTTGCTCAGACCGATAAATTTCGCGACCAGAGTGTCCGCCGCCGGCTCGCCGTTGGTGAACATGAAGAGCGCCCGCGAGATCGGATAGCGCTTCTGCACCACTGATTCCGCGCAAGGCGCGACACCGTTGATCGCCAAAGCCTTGACCGTACGATCCACAAACCCGAGCCCGGCGTACCCGATCGCGCCTCTGGTCATTTGCACCCGCTGACGCACCCCGCCGTTGCTGCCGGTATACTCGGCGCTCTCCAAGATCTTGTTGTCTTTGCCAAGGATCAAGTCTTTGAAGGTTTCGTAGGTGCCGCTGTTGGTGTCGCGGCTGATCACCACGATACGCTGATCAGCGCCACCCACCTCTTTCCAATTGGTTATTTTGCCGGTGTAGATATCACGCACCTGTTCGATGGTCAGGTCTTTCACCCGGTTGGAAGGATGCACGATCACCGGCAAAGCGTCAAATGCGACCACGTGCTCCACGGGCTTGACGCCCTTTTCTTCCATCGCCTTCCGCTCCGCATCTTTCAGGTCGCGCGAAAGATTGGCGATATCACATGTCCCGTTCAACAGCGCCTTGGCCCCGTTGCCGCTACCGGATTCGCTGACTGTAATATTCACGCCCGGATTCTGCCGCATGTAAAACTCCGCAAACGCCTTAGCGATCGGTCCGACAGTCGTCGAGCCGTCCAGCGCCAATTTGTCCTGAGCCTGCACAACCGTGCAACAAACCGCCAACCCTGCCACAAATAACGTAACTCTCATTTTTTACCTCCTGTGTTGTGAACGGACTATCTGTCCGTTCGACATTTAGTGAACCCTATTCTTGTTAGACAAACGTGTCACTTCTGTTAGAAAACTGTTAGAATTTGCCGTTGAGTTCGAACCGCAGCCATGTCGCCACATCTTCGTTGACCGCATCGTGCTGATAGTAGTCGCCGTACCACAAGGCCTCGCCGACCACAGCGCCCTTCACTTCTCCGCGCTTACCGAAGATCTTGCTCAGCAGCGGGAAGTCATACCGCGCCTGCGCGTATAGCCCGCGATACGCGCTTGTCGCGTCATGGTCTTTCTCGTGCGCGAACATCGGCCCGCACTGGACTTTGACCTTATGTTTCTTAGCTGGCTCAACAGCGCCTTCAAGATGCGGGTAGATCAGGTTGGACCAGCGGTATTGGTCATACATGTTCGAGCACAGCTCGCTGAACCAGGTCGTGCGGTTGAAAACCGGGTTCCATCCCGTGTCCGTGCTGCCGTCCCGCGTCTTGTAGTAACTGTCCGTGTCACCGGACATCCAGAGCACCGCGCCGGTCAGCTTCGGTTTACCGGCAACCTCTTTCTCTGAGTAGGCCAGCCCCGTATAAGTCATCCACGCCAAGATGTCGCGTCCCCGCATACCGGGCTGACCGTCAACCTGCCCGGCCTGGACAGCCGCTTCAACCTCAGCCGACAGCTTCTCGCTGATCTTCGGCATCAGACGCGTTCCGAGCGTGTGGAAATCACGGCCGGGGTATCTTGTTTTCTTATCGAAAAACCGGTCTTCCTGTTTCCAAATCCAGTAAAACTCCATCGGGAAATTTTCGATTTCGTTGTAATGCGCATACGCCATCAAACCTTTTTCATCCATCTTGGAGTACGGGCTGCCGCTTTTGATCTTGGTGTTGTCATAGACGTCATGCGGATTGCCCAGTGTCCAGTCATCACGATACCGGTTCCAAGTGGCCATCAGATCCACATCGCTCTTCTCCAGAAAACGCACCTTGGCAAGGATCGCGTCAAAGTACGCGGAGCGCGAACCGTCACCCGGCGTTCCGTCGCTGATCACGCGACCCGCGCCCTCCCGGATGTCCTGCCGCCCGATACGCAGATCAACCAGATCCGCCAGATTGTTGAAATCCAGATAGAGGTTGTCTATGAAAAGCTCGTCCGGGAACTCGTTCTTGCGATTGTTACCCGTGCTGTTACGGTAATTGCGGAACTCGTTAGCGAGCCGCAGGAAAGCGGCGTAATCGTCGCCGAACTCAGCCTTGCCCCAAAACCGCGTCCGGAACCGGTAATAATCCTCATACGCCGGATCGACGGATGCCTTGCCCTTATTCATCCAGTTGTCCTTGAACTCGTAACGGGCGCGCACGTCAGCTCCCGCATCGAAATCCAGCCCTGCCTTTTTCTCCGTTGCTTCCGCCCCGTCCTGCGCCAACACAGGTATTGCCAAGGTTGCCAAACCCGCACATAACCATAACTTTCGCATGTTTATTCCTTTTTGCTCCCGCAGAGGTGTTGTTTCGCCTATTACTCGTTGGAACAATGTTATAATATTAGAAATTGATGAGGTTTTGGTAAGGTGAATGTTAGGAATCTGTTAGAACCATAGCATCCATAGTGGGGGCGCGATTTAACAAGTTGAATCGCAGAAGGTAAAAATTCGATTGTATGGCTCTATATATTGTGCGATACTTTTTTTAATTACTATTTAAAAAGAGGTGTTGAGATGAAAGTGTCGTTTGCTGAAGCGTTGGCTTTTTGTTTTGTCCTGACCATCCCCGTAACGGTGAACGCCAAGACCCTTTACGTCAAGTGCGGAATGGATGATTACGCCGGCCACAACGGCACCACGTGGGAACTCGCCTACGAGACGATCCAGGAGGCTATCAACGCTTCCGCTTCGGGCGACCTTATTCTCGTCCACTCCGGCGTCTACAACAAAGGTGTCGGGCGCACGACGAACCCCACGCACTGGTGGGGCAAGAGCCGCATCTTCTGCAGCGGTTCTACGAAGAGCCTGACGATCAAATCATCAAAGGGCGATGCGGCCGATACGCTCGACCCGGAGAACACGATCATCGAAGGCGAATACGATCCCTCCGGCGCCAATGGTTTCGGTGCGGAGGCCTACCGTTGCATTCAGGTCGAGACAACGACGACGGCGACGAACCAGCTCATTTTCCAAGGGTTCACGCTCCGTGGCGGCCGCACCAAGGATTCCCATGGCAATTCGCCGGGACACGGTGCCGCGCTTCAGTGTTCGGTGGACGGTAACAACTCCTGCTACAACACTTACATCGTCGACTGTATCATCAAAGACTGCATCGGAGGGATGTCGGTCACGCTCGGCGGAACGTTTGTCCGTTGCCGGTTCACCGACACCGCATACACTTGGGCGCCCGCCAGTACCGGCCAGACGGTGCTTCTGACTTCGGGCTCACGATTGATGAACTGCCTTTTCGACAACAACCGGACTGTTGACCCTGTAACACACGAACCGGTCTTGACCTCGTTCCTTTTTGGCAACGGGTCGAAGTTCGTCAATTGCACGCTCATGGGCAACCTCTCCTGCTTTTGGAACGCAAATACCACTCACTGGTACAACACCGTCGATTCCACAACGCGTCTGCCAACAGACGATGGCGCGATCCACGCGAACCGCCACTCAGACTCGACAACGAAATGCCTCTTGATCGCGCCGACGCTCGGCGACTACCGCGTCAGGAAAGGCTCAGACGCAGAAACAGGGGGATCTGCGCAGTATCTCGCGGACACAACGGAGTTCCCGCTCCCGGATGCGATCGACCGCTTCAGAGATATCGACAATAATCCGATTCCGACGACCGGCACAATCTGTGTCGGTTGCTGCCAGACAGTTATCGAGCCCGCCGGCGGCTGCTTGTACAGCAATCTCGGGAATCTCTATTTTGATGATACGACAAACACATATTATCAGGGCGGCGTGTATGTCTGGGCAGCGACTTACCCAACCAATTATCGTGTGCGCGTGGTGGCGAACCGTCCGGAGGCATCCGAATCAGGCCGCGGCGTTTCGTTTTTCCGTCTTTCCGGCACGGGGCTTGACAACGTGGCCTCGCTACGCTACCCGTCGTGGCGGGACGACATCTATCTGGCACCCTCTCCTGACAACTCCGTCAAGATCAAGATCGAGCCGCAGATCACCACCAATATCGCCTATGCGCTGCCGGGTGCGGACGCGAGCACGGCGGACGGTTCACTGGAGCACCCGTACCCGACCCTGCAGCAGGCCTATGATAAATACGATTCCAACGATATGATCGTCCGTGCGCTTCCCGGCGTCTACAATGAAGGCGGTGCGATATGGGACGGACATAACGTCCGCATTTACTCTACCAAAGTCGGCGTTCGCATCGCTTCTACGGAAGGGCCCGAAAAGACCATCATCATGGGTGCCAGAGACGAGACTTCCCCGGACGGATGCGGAACCAACGCGACGCTCCTGATCGCGATTACCTCGAACACGGGGCTGTCGGGCTTCACTCTGACGGGTGGTTATTCGCCTGCCAACGGCTCCGCCCGGCGTCCGATATACTCCTATGGTGTCGACCTCACTGTTTCCGACTGCATCATCACCAACAACCACGGACGTCACTACGCTGTCGGAACCGCGGCATTTGAGCGCTGTCTCATCAAGGACAATTACGGCGCTGATTACGTGCTGGTCGGCTCGCGGCTCTACTCATGCATCGTCGAGGGGAACCACCTGACGAACCCTGACGCCATCATTCTCGGCGACATGAACGCCTCCATCTGGGCCAACTACAATTTCAACTGCACGCTGATCGGGGACGGCATCCACAATATGTGGGATCAGAAAAATGCCGCTTCCCGGCGCATCAACACGATCGTAGACAACGGTGGCCCGATCGCGTTGGCGAACGGCATAAACGCCGGCAACATCTACAACGGGTTCGCTGTCTACGAGCCGACGATTTCGGATATGATCGCCGACCCGATGCTCTGCGACGGCTACAAGGTCTTTTCAAAGTCGCCTGCTCTTTACGCCGCAGCCAATCCGGCTGACGACGCGAGTTGTCCGTGGTGGTATCTCTGCCAGACAGACTTCACCGGCAAACCGCTCCGTTATGATGCGAACGGCAGGGTGATTTGCGGCGCGTTGCAGGAGTGCGTGACCGGAGGCGTTTATGTCTGTAGCGGCAACGGCGGTCTGGCGCTTGACGGCGGCGCATTCGGCTTCACGGCCACGGATGATTTCGAGTCAATCACGGTGTCGATGACAGCCGGTGCCACACGTCCGCTTGTCGGTATTGATGTGAACGGCACCACCAACCTTTTCACGGTGGCCAACTCGTCCTTTACCGTGACGCCTGCACAACTCCCGGACGGCGATTTTGCGATTTCTCCGCTCTACTCCAATCTCTGGTATGTCGACGCGGTGAACGGCAGCCGCGCGAACTACGGATACAACCGGGAGTTCCCGGCAAAGACGCTGATGCAGGTGCTGACCAATGCCTATGTACAAGCCGGCGACAAGGTGATGGCGCTGCCCGGAACGTATGACGAAGACGCATGGATCCAGCCCGGCGACTACACGATCCGTGCGCGCGCGATCGTGCCGGACGGCGTGGCGCTCGAATCAACGGACGGCGCGGCGGACACTGTCATCAAGGGTTGTGCCTCGGATATTGATGAAGAAATGTCTGAAGGATTTACAGCCAGCTATGGCACTATTTCAGGGCTGGGTACGAACGCCATCCGCTGTGTGTATCTCATGGGCGGTGCCGCTTCCGTGAAGGGTTTTACGCTTAAGGATGGTTACACGCGGGTCTATAACCCTAGCGGGGCGGTCGATCACTACCATTCCGACACCTGCGGCGGTGGTGTTTTCAGCAAAAGCTCGCAAAGTCAGGTGACGGATTGCATTTTCACCAATTGTGCAGCATTCCGCGGGGGCGGCGCGATGTACGGCCGACACAAAAATTGCCGCTACTACGGCAACAGGGCGCTCTACGGCGGCGGCGCGGCAAGCGAAACGAGCCAGTATGATTGCCTGACCAAAAATAACTCCGCGAATTACGCCAACGGGGCTTATGCCAACTTCTTGAACCTTAAAGACATGGATCGCTGCACGATGTTGGACCGGACTTGTCTGTTCGGTAATACGCGCAACTCGCTCGTGCTCGGCAATGTCTCCATCTACGGCAGTTATACGCTGACGAACATGCTGACGAACGTTGTTTTCAATGCGTCGAAAACCATTCAGCAAAAGCTCAAGGATCTGATCAACGGCGGTTATGCTCCGGGATGTCAGATGGTCACAGAAGACAACCTTCAGGTCGACGCGGACTTTCGCCCAGTCATCGGCGCGAATGCCGCGATTGATGCCGGTCTTGCTTCGGTTTCTCAATACATGAATGAGACCGACTACACCGGAGTCCAGCGTATCTACAACGGCGCGCTCGACTGCGGCGCGTTGGAAGCCGACTGGCGCAACATATACCGGGACGACATCGGCAAGGCGCGCTATCTTGCGGTGACGACAGCGTCGCCCGGCGTGGTGGAGACCGAAGCGCAGACGGTCAAGCTTCCGGACGGGGCCTCCCTGACCGCAGAGGTTACCGCAGACAAAAGCGGTGAAAACCGTTATACCGTCACAGGCAAGGTCATAGGAGCTGGAACACTGACGGTGCTTCTGAATGGCGAACCTTTCAACACGATTTCCGGTGGCGAATGTGACCTCACTTTCCGCAACAACCTAGAACACAACCAACTGGACTTCACTTTCGATGGAGAGGGTTATGCGGAGTTGCTCCGTATCAGTATAGGCAATCGCGGTGCTGTCATACGCCTGCGCTAGAGGTTTATCGGCCAATAAGGCCAACAAAAAACAAGTTGTTTCTCACACGAAGCCACGAAGGTCACGAAGGGGAATGGGTTGTTATGAAAAAAACCTTTGTGTCCTTTGTGCCTTTGTGTGAGATTGAATTGGGTTGCGGGTTCCGCTTGCGCTAGGGAGACCTGATTTTGAAAAAACATTGCATAACAACCATTGCCGCATCATTGGCGGCAGCCACGCTTACGGCTTTTGCCGCACCACTACCGGGCGAGCCCTGTGAAAAACTGCCGATCGCGCCGAATCCGTTTCCGGACACCCTGTGCGCTTACGTCTGGCGCAATTGGGGGCTGGTGCCGAAAGACAAGCTCGCAAAGGTCGTGTATACGACACCTGAAGCCATCACGGAGATAGCAGAAGATTTCGGGCTTCCGCCAGATCCCGAGATCGCGCCGGAATGGCATCGCAAGGGTTACATCACGATCCTGCGGCGGAACTGGCATCTCCTTCCATACAACCAAATACTGGAGCTGCTGGACATGAGCCGCGAGGAACTCCGGTTTTCGCTGATCGAAGACGATTTTCTCTTTCATAAGCTCGGCGGCCTCAAGCCGAAGTGCGATATGGTCATCGCAGTGCCGGAAGTGATCAAAGGAGGCCGAGCCGTCCGCCGGCAGCTCGGGAAGATTCTTAAAGAAGAAGGACTGGATCCCGCCGCCCCTATGGAGCCCCGTTTTTCCTTCATCAAAGAGCTGTCCGCAATCTCCAACACCTCGAGTGCCTCTCGCCCTTCACACACCTCGCCCTTTGACTTCCGCATGATTTTCTCCTATTTCGCGGACTACGGTGATCCGCTAGGCGATCCGGAAATCGCTTCTTTCCCCGAAGGACTGTTGGAAAAGTTGTCAGCGCATGGCGTGAACGCAGTATGGCTGCACACCGTCCTGCGGACGCTCGCGAAAGACCCGAAGTATCCGGAGTTCGGCGTGGGCGCTGAAGAGCGCATCGCGAACCTGAAGAAGCTTGTCGCGCGCGCCACGAAATATAACATCAAGGTTTACCTTTACATGAACGAGCCGAGGGGGCTGCCCGAAGCCTTTTACGCGAAGAGCCCGGAACGCATGGCCATGCGCGGGGTTCCGGCAGCGGAAAGCTCTGGCATCTTCGCGATGTGTACCAGTTGCCCCGAAACGCACCGCTGGGTACACGATGCCATCAAACAGGTGTTTTCGAACGTTCCCGGACTCGGCGGCATCTTCACAATCACGATGAGCGAGAATCTTACAAACTGCGCCTCGCGCGGGCAGCGCGACAAGTGTCCGCGTTGCAAAGAACGCACAGTCGCGGAGATTGTCGCGGAGATCAACAACACGATGATAGCGGGGATGCGCACCGGCAATCCCGCCGCCGAGGCGCTTATCTGGGACTGGGCGTGGCCGAGCGAGGAGACCGAAGCCATCTGCGCGAAACTGGACAAGCAGAACTGCCGCATCATGTCGGTGAGTGAAAACCGCATGCCGTTCGTCCGGGGCGGCGTGAAGGGAATTGAGCAGGATTATTCGATCTCGATCGTGGGGCCGGGCGAATCCGCGAAGAAACTCTGGGGCTTTGCGAAGGAGAACGGCATCCCGCGCGTGGCGAAGGTGCAAGCGAACTGTTCGTGGGAACTGTCGCCCTTCCCGTATCTGCCGGTCATGGACCTTGTCGCCGAACATGCGGCGAATCTCGCGAAGGAGGATGTCAGCGGGGTGATGCTGAGTTGGTCCCTCGGCTGCTACCCCGCGCCGAACCTCCGCGTTTTCAGTGAATTCCGCACAACCGACAAGGATGGCAACGCCGTCCTCGACCGCCTCGCCGAGGAGTTGTACCCCGGCAAGGCCGCGCAGGCGCGCGCGGCGTGGTCCGCGTTTTCGTCCGGCTTCCGTGAATATCCGTTCTCATTGTCAACCATCTATAGCGGCCCCCAACATTGGGGTGTCGCCGCGCCCTTGTACACACGGGCAACCGGCTACAAGGCGACGATGGTCGGCATACCCTACGATGACTTGAAAAGCTGGAGGGCACAATATCCCGCAGACATCTGGGCGAACCAGATGCAGAAGGTGGCGGATGGTTTCTCCCGTGGGTGCCAGCTCATGGAGGGTATCGCGACAAAAAAGGAGTTGGATCTTTTCCGCGCTCAGCAGATGCACTTTGCGGAATCTGCGGACCTCGCCCGTTTCGTGGTGGCGCGTGACAGCGGCGACCTCGACAAAATGAAAGAGATCGCACAGCGGCAACTGGCGCGGGCAAAGGAGTACTGGCCGCTGGTCCGGGCAGACAGCCGTATCGGCTACGAATCGTCCAACCACTATTTCTTCACGCCGAACGATGTCCTCGAAAAAGTCCTCACCTGCCGGGAGGTTCTGGATACCGCGCGTCTCGCGCCGCCGAAGACATGTAAGGACGGCAAGCGCCCGTATGAAATGGTTTGGGCGAACCGCCGCGCCGACGAGATGCCGCCGGTGGACCGGCTGGAGTCCGGTGCGGGGTGGAAGACGGAATGCACCGATGCTGCGGCAAGGGTTTCGTCCGCCAACGACCGCCTGCTTTTCGGCGACGGTACGTTGCGTCTCGATTACCGTGCGACAGGCGAAAAGCCGGTCGTCAAATTCGTGCGCGAACAACCGCTGAAGCTTCCGAAATTCGACACCTTCAGCGTATGGATTTATGGCAATAACTTCTACGGACGTGCGCCTAAAGACACGCCGATGACCCATCTTGCCGCAGATTTTGTCGATGCCGACGGAAAACCGTTTTCGTTTCGCGTTTCGACGATCCTGCACCGCGAATGGTGCAAGTTCCAAATGAAAGTTCCGGCGGAGATGCGCGAACGCGCCTTGAAAGGCGGATGCTCTTTCACCGGCTTCACGCTGACAGGCGGAAAGAACAAGGAGGACCGCCGGCTGGACTTAACCTCGATCTGCGCTTTTGTGGAAGAACTGAAACCGCTCACATTCTCGGAGCGCCCGAAGCGCGGTGTGCAGATTTTCAAGGATCAGCCGCAGGGCGCCAACACCGGCGCCGGCAAACTGCCCTTCCCGACCGTTGACACCACGGTCGTGCCGCCAGCCTCCGAAATCGACGGAACACTTGAGTTCCGCTACCCCGAGAAGCCGGGCGTGTGGGACGATCTCGCATTCCGCATCAACAAAGGGGAGTGGGTGGCGCTTGCGAAGGGCGGCGGCGTATGGCCGCGGAGTGAGGCGGACAAAGCGGAGGTTAAATTCCACCGCATCGGAAACTCGCTTGTCGCGGACGTGGTCGTAAAAGGCGGACAGGTTGAAGAGCTGCGCTTCGGCGGCGCCGACCTGCCTGCTGATGCGAAGGCTGTGCCGCTCCCCTACTACACATGGGGCAATCAGGTATGGGATGCGCGTCCGTCAGTGCTCGTCGCGAAACTGAAGGAAGGGACGCATTTCATTTCGGCCACCCTTGACTGGACGCAATCCAACTGCTCCGAACCGTTCGCGCCCGTCACGGGCACGGAATGGCTGGGCGCAAACGGCGGTGCCAGATACATCCCGAAGACGGACGGCAACCGGAATGACGTGTACGAGCGTTTCGTCTGGACCGTCTCGAAGAAATTTGAAGAGACGCTGCCGTTCATTCCGAACCCGCCTTCCCCTTGGAAACATCTGACAGGACGCACCTGCTGGATCTCAAGCGGGGCGAGCAAAGACCGCTCTCCCAACCTGAGCACCTGGTTCTGGCACGCCCGCAAAGGCATCCGCAAACTGATCGTGACCGACCATGAAACCGGTTGGCGCGATGGCGACGAGAGCTTCACCTTCCGCACCGATCCCGCGCCGGGGAAAGGCGGCGACAAGGGACAGTACGATTACACACGCAAGCTGATCGACGGTTACGGGTTCCGCTACGGTCCTTACAACAACTTCACTGACTACGCGCCGGTAAACGGATATTGGCATTCCGACATGGTCGCCCGGACGCCTGACGGCAACTTAAAGCTTGCCTGGAGCCGCTGCACAGGCCCGAAGCCGTTGTATGCACTGGAAATGTGCGAGAAGCTTGCGCCGATCATCAAACAGAAGTTCGATTTCAACACCGCCTACTGCGATGTCCACACCGCCGTAACACCCTGGAGCCGCACTGACTACGACTGGCGTTCGCCGGGCGCGGGCACTTTCGCACAGACGTTCTACGCCTATGGCGAGATCATGCTGATCCAAAAAAAGACCTGGGAAGGCCCGGTCTCGTCCGAAGGCCGCCACCAATGGATGTATTCGGGCCTGACAGACCAAAACTACGCGCAGGACAGCACGTACCGGTTGTTTGAGAATCCATGGATCGTTGACTTCGACCTCCTACGGATGCACCCGCTCACCTGCGACCACGGCATGGGGTTCGCCGGAATGTTCTTCGGCGATGATAACATCCCGACGAACGCATGGGATGTGCTCGACCAGTGGATGCCGGCGACGTTGGCTTTCGGGCATTCCGCGTTCCTGCTGCCGCAAAATCCCAGTTACGCCTATTATATGACGCTGGCGATCGCTTCACGTTATTCGCAACAGAACGTTAAAACGATCCGTTACGGCGACGCACAAGGCAAACTCCTGACCACATCCGAAGCGGTCGTTTCTGGAGAAATCGCCCACAACCATATCATGGTCGAATACGACGGCGGCACGCGGGTCATCGTCAACGGCGACCCGGACGGCGAATGGTTCGTGCTGCCGCACGAGGCTGGCACACTCGCATTGCCGCAATGGGGGTTCTACTGCCGCAGCGGCGATGTCGTGGTCTTCTCCGGCCTGAAAGGCTCCAACCGCGTCGACTTCTGCCGCGGCGGCGCAGAGGACGGCTACATTTTCATGCACGGACGCGACCAGCCGACAACCTTTCCCGGCGGCGCTACGGACAACATGCTCATCCGCCTCAAAGAGCCGGGCGGCACCGAAGAGGTGATCCCCGACAAAAAAACCGGCGGATTCGAAATCGGCCTCCCCTACGCGGCGCAGAAAATCGTCGGCTTGCACACATCCACCAGAAGGGAAATGGGAGAGATCAGTTTCGCGGTTGACGAGGGCGGATGGACGCGTTTCAAACGTCGTGGAGATTGCTACTCCTACCGCGTGACCCTGCCGGACGGCTATGCGGAACCGTCCGCTGATAACTACGAGAAATGGGCGCTTGCGCCTAAGGGTTTCAAAGCACCACCGCAGGCTGCCAAAGCGGCTAAGCCGCGCAAACTGCCGCAACGCTTCGTGACGGGGGTGCTTACGCCGGACGGACGTGAAATCCCGATTCCCGAAGATTGCGGCGCGAGCGCCAAGGGCGCTCTCGTGAACTGTGGCGGTGTGCACAAGCACTGCCTGCGGATCCATCCGCCGTACATGAAAGGTGTGCAAGGCTCCGTTTTCATCCGCTATCGTCTTTCGCTCGGCAAGGAAGAGAAGCGGCTCAAAGGGCTGGTCGGCAAAGTGGACGGCACGACTCCCGGCGACGGCATACTCTACAAGGTCGCGGTGAAGGAGGCAGGCGCACTTAAAATCATTGCTGAGCACCGCGTCACCGAACACGCTTGGCAGGAGATTTCCGCCGACCTTTCGCCCTATGCGGGCCAGCAGGTCGAACTCTATCTGATCGCCGACCCCGGCGGGAACACCTACGGCGACAACGGCGGTTGGGCCGATGTCACGCTCAGCGCGGATTAACCCGCCCCACCCCCCAGCAACCCGAAACCAACTGCAGAATAATGGCAGGGCGTTTCCCCGAAACCGCAGCGGACGCCTCGGGGGATACGCCCCTACCGAATGTCCACCGCATCCACTTTGCCCGACGAGTCCGACAGCTCCAAGAAGCCCGACTAATCAGTCTAATCCGACCGATCAAGCGACCGCCGCAGTCTACAACGGGAGCTACAATGAGCACCTGAAACACCCTGTCAATCATGTCATCCTGTCAAAAAACGCTCCCTGCCTATACCCTTGGCGATCTTTGCGTCTCGGCGGTTCACCCCCGCGCACACCAGTCAGAATTTCCGTTTTTGATATCCGCGTTACAATTCATCACGGCTACTTGTGTAACGCACAATTAAATGCGATAATTATCAGTAGATAAATGTTCACCCTGTTCACAGACGACTGACAATACAGGAGGTGCGGAATGAAAGTTGTGGCTTTTAACGGCAGTCCGAGCAGCGAAGGCAACACCGCGATGCTGTTGCGCAAGGTTCTGTCACCGATCGCGCGCGCCGGGATCGACACGGAGCTGGTTCAGGTCGGCGGAGAGTCGCTGAGCGGATGCATGGCCTGTTACCGGTGTTTCAAGGATAAAAACCAGCGTTGCGCAATCGATACGGACATCGTCAATGATTGCATCGCCAAAATGATCGAGGCGGACGCGATCATCATGGGGTCGCCTTCTTACTTCGCAGGCATGACATCCAACCTGAAGGCCCTGCTCGACCGCGCGGGATTGGTGGCAACAGCCAACGGCAAACTTTTCTCGCGTAAGATCGGCGCGGCTGTGGCCGTGCACCGGCGCGGCGGGGCGGTCAACGTCTTCGACGCCATCAACCACATGTTCCTGATGTCACGCATGATCGTTCCCGGATCAACGTATTGGAACTTCGGCGTGGGTCTCGAACCGGGGGATGTCGCGGAAGATGAAGAAGCCACAAAAAATATGTACGACTTGGGCGAAACAATCGTGTGGCTGCTGAAAAACTTGCACGGAACAGCTTAGAGCACATGTGGCACATGGCGGATGTATGCGGACTTTTTACACTTTTTACCGCGCATGATACAAGACATCACGCATACATATGTGTATAATATCACCATTGTTATGATTGGTGTATTTTCAATTAAATGATCTGTCAGCCTTGACCGTATGACGCGGGTTTCGCGGCAGGAAGGATCAGGGCCAGAGTTGAGGGAGGTTGTCTCAATGAAAGCAAAGTCGGTGAAAGAGCTTAAAACGGTGAAAGCCAATATCAAAAACTTGGCAGAAGCCGCTGTCAATGAGGGTAAAGGCGTTTTACGTCTGGCGCCGAACTGGGTGCCGCGCTCGTTCTGTTATCCCGGGCGCAGGCTGAAACTGCACCCGGATGACCTTTACGCCTTCGGGCTTAACCGCGGCGGTATCGACGAGCGTTGGTTCGGCTCGACCACCGAGGCGGCTAACGAAGGACGCCTGCCGGACGAAGGCCTGAGCTACGTGGTCTTCGAGAACAAGCGTGTGCTGTTGCGCGACGTGGTGGCCGAATTGGGCGCTACGATTGTCGGTGCGAAGATCTGGAAGAAGTACCAGCGCTGGCCGGTCTACAGCAAGTTCTTCGATAACCTCGGGCCGCTGCCGCACCACCTGCATCAGGATGACAAACTCGCCAAGCTGGTGGGGCAGGACGGTAAACCGGAATCCTACTACTTCCCGCCGCAGCATAACAATCTGGGCGCGCGTTTCCCCTACACCTTCTTCGGTCTGGTGCCCGGCACGACCAAGGCGGACATCATCCGCTGTCTCGAGCGCTGGAACAAGGGCGACAACGGCATCACCGACATCTCGCAGGCCTACCGCCTGAAGGTCGGCACCGGCTGGTTTGTACCGCCGAACGTGCTGCACGCGCCGGGTTCGCTCTGCACCTATGAGCCGCAATGGGGTTCGGACGTGTTCGCGATGTTCCAGAACTTGGTCGACGAGAACTATGTGCCGTGGTCGCTGCTGGTTAAGGACGTGCCTAAAAACAAGCAGAAGGACTTGGACTTTATCGCTGGTATGGTCGATCTCAAAGAGAACACCGATCCTTACTTCTACAAGAACCACTTCCTTGAGCCGGTGCTGGCCAGCGGCTCCGAAAAAGACGGGTATGTGGACTACTGGATTAACTACGGACGGGTAAAGGGGTGGCAGTGTGTCACCGCGAAGCGCCTGACCGTGCTGCCCGGCTGTTCGTGCACCATCAAGGACAACGGCGCCTACTGCCTGATCACCGTGCAGGGTGAGGGCACGATCAATGGTCAGCGCATCTCCAGTCCCAACATGATCCGCTTCCACGACATCACGGATGACGAGTTCTTCGTGGTACACAACGCCGCGCGCGCGGGCGTCACCTATGTGAACGCCTCGGAGAGTGAGCCGCTGGAGATCCTGCGCTACTTCGGCCCTGAGGTGAATCCGGACGCGCCGGAGATCGGCCAGCAGGGCTGAACGTTCTGTATTTAATCTCACACAAAGGCACAAAGGACACAAAGATTTTTTATGACATACCAATCGTCTTCGTGACCTGCGTACTTGCGTGTGACAAACAATCCCTTCCAGAAAGGAGAACACTATGTCTAATACTTTTCCGAAACTGCATAACGCGACTTGGCCCGGCGTTGTGGGCAAAGGCCCAGATACGCCCGAACCGATCATTGAACTCTCGACCATGATCGACCTCACCACGGCGGCCTGCGTAGACGGTGCCCGGTTTGACGGCATCGATCTCTTCCTCAGTGCGCCGCATATCGATATCGATTCGACAGATGACGACCTCAAGCGTCTTGCGGACACCGTGACCGCCAAAGGGCTGGCTGTCGGTTCGCTGGTGGCGCCCGTGTGGAGCGGGTGCGCTTTCGGCGGTGAGGAAAAACGCGCCCATTGGTTGGATCAGGTGCGTAAGGCGTGCCGCATCGGTCAGCGGCTGCGCGAACTGGGTGTGCGCCCGTCGGGCGTTATCCGCATCGACTCATCGGGCGGTGTCGCCGACTGGGCCAAAGATCCCGCCGGTAACACGCGGATGATCATCGACTCCTTCAAGCAGGCGTGTGACTTCGCGGAGGATGCCGGCGAGTGGCTAGCCGCCGAAGGCGAGATCTGCTGGGGCGGCATGCATTCATGGCGCGCCATGCTTGATGTGCTCGAGGGTGTGGATCGTCCCGAGACCTTGGGCTTCCAGGCCGACTTGGCGCACACGATGCTCTATCTGATGGG
>Ga0255347_1001033_pt1 | contig 47377 bp, 42 predicted proteins | sample wastewater_treat_2_FD_192479 | JGI IMG/M metagenome (GOLD analysis project Ga0255347, IMG submission 192479) | Wastewater microbial communities from Lulu Island WWTP, Vancouver, Canada - plant24 | ecosystem: Engineered > WWTP > Wastewater > Unclassified | place: Canada: Vancouver, British...
TAACCCCTCACGCCTAACGCCTCACACGCGAAGCGCCACGCCTCACGCTTCACTCCCTCCTCTCGTGATGCGTCAAGTTGACTGCGGCGCAAACAGTGCCTGCTCCGCAGATCGGGGCAGGCTCACAGGCACGAAATATTCCGCTGGGTACAGATAGTCCTCTCCCGAATCGTCAACTACCCGCAGGTAGCCATCACTCAATGCGGTATCGTCCGGTAAAGTCCTGTAGACCATTCGCAAATGCAAGTCTTCCGCATCATCATTGCGAACACACACCACGTAACCCGTAACTCTCGCAAGCTTAGTCATGATATTTCGCCCAAGAAACGCTTTATACGGTTGCGGTGCCTTTGAGTTTCCGCCATTTTCCAGATCCATATTGCCTCTCGATGGTTGAACGGTCCCGAATGGCATTGCCTGTCGCTATAAGTTCAATATGAACTATATCATCGAAAATTTAAAAATACACAACGGCAAGACCCCTTACGGATACCGGTGAGGCGCCAAAAGACGGTGAAGCCGTGACAAAAGACGGTGAAGCCGTGACAAAAGATGGTGAAGCGGTAACAAAAAACGGTGAAGCGGTGAAGCGGTGAAGCGGTAAAAACGAAAGCCAAAGACGGTGAGGCGGTGAAAACGAAAAACGGTCAATAGGTTAAAGGGCTAGGACGAGATCGATGTACCTGATGGAGCGTCCTCAAAGACACTCGGAAAGATATCGAAAGTATTCTTCTCTTGTCATGCCGGCGCTCCTCATGTTGGCCCGGATGATAAGAATGTCGATTTCCTTGTAGGTGGGGATGATTACTGGACGAAGGCATCCCGCTTTGTGATAACTCCTGTGGCTGCCTTCCTGCCTTTCAAACTCAAAGCCGGCCTTGAAAAAGATGCATTCAAGCACTTTCCAGGGCACCGGCGTTATGCGTGGCAATGCTCTGCTTCCGGCAAGCTAGAGAGAAGATACAGCGGCACATCGATCTGCTCTTCATCGGGGGCTATCTCACTCATGTATTCCGAGATCGAAGTGAAGCCGCATTGCTTCAGCACCGCATCAAGAGTACCCCGTTCAATGCAGGATCTGAAGAAAAGATGAAGAGCCTCTCCGATATTCTTCCTTGCCTCCTCCTGAGTCTCCCCCTGGGTGACCACGTCCAGCGACGAGCAGGATGCCAGAAACCGCTTACCTTTCCGGGTAATTTTGATCGGAAGTCTTATGGATATTGCGATTCCGGTACCCAAATCATACTCCTTATTAAGAAAAAGCGGTGAAAACGAAAGACGGTGAAGCGGTGAAGCGGTGAAGCGGTAACAAAAGACGGTGAAGCGGTGAAGCGGTGAAGCGGAAAAAACGACAACAAAGGACGGTGAAGCGGTGAAGCGGTGAAGCGGTGAAGCGGAGAAAAGCACGGTCGAGGGGGCAAACGGAGAGACCGAATCAACCGACCAGCGATGCTCCCTGTTTCATTGGACGCTCACACCAGACTTCTGGATTTCGTTTGCCAGCGGATCATTTTCATTAAAGTCCTCAGGCCTGAACGGCCATGGCTCGATCCGATCGTCAATATCTGCCGCCAGGCGCATAAGAGCCAGTCGTTCGGCAAAGAGATCGGTTGAGAAATCGGGAGAGATAAGGGCCAGGTCAATATCGCTCCACTCAGTGGCTCGGCCAGAGGTATACGAGCCGTAGAGATAGGCACTCTCCACACGCTTTCGTAACCTTACGGCAGCAAGAAAGCGCTCGATGCTTGAGGCTATACTATCATCGACTTTAGCCATGAAAATACCTCTTTTATGACGACCATTTGTTCGCCACTGTATGCTGAAGAACACTGGCGACGAAAATTCCGCTTTAGATCAGGATATCTGGCTTCAATATTGAAGGCAGTAATCGTGATCAAAGCAGCCATCTGCTTTTCGTCCATTTCAAGCCCGACGGCCCTGCTCAGCCTGATCAAGTTGTGAACAGGCGGCGCATGCTCACGGAGCCGGACGGCGTAAAGAGCCTTCAACAGCTTTTCCACAGCAAGATGGCCAAAGAAGAGTGCGTAGGAATAGTCCTCTTTCTCCATCAAATGATCGGCAACGCTCAAAGCCTCTTCAGCTTCGATGAGCCAAAACTGGCTAACTTGCTTGACGTCAAATCCCTCGGGTCCCACTCTTGGAAGTCCTAAAAATCATTCACAAGGATCGGTCAGAAGCAAAAGACGGTGAAGCGGTGAAAACGACAACAAAAGACGGTGAAGCGGAAAACAAAAGCAAAAGACGGTGAAGCGGTGAAGCGGTGAAGCGGAAAAAACGACAACAAAAGACGGTGAAGCGGTGGAGCAAAACACAGAAGAATTCTACCTGAGGATATCGTCCATCACCTGTCGGAAATGATCAAGTGATTCAACGGTGATTGCTTTTCTGTGCAGGGTCTTCAAGGTTGCAGGATCATCCATGTTGTTGATAGTCGTGCTTATCGACCGAGGCACCACGTCGAAACGGGCTTCCAGCACTTCTAGAACGGCTTCTCGGGATTTTCGGAGCATTCCCTCCTGGATACCCTCCTGGATTCCTTCCTGGATTCCTTCCCGTTTGATCAGGTCATAAGCAGCGGATTCGATCATGATGTCTCTCCTTCGTGCGAGAAGGCTTTGCGGGAGCTGGGATGAAACCAACCCCGCAAGGATCGCCATTGCAGTTAGCATATCGGCTTTGTCGCCGCGGGGCAAGCGGCTTTCATAAAGCAAGCGATCCGCTTCTGTTATGAGCTCTTCCCCATGACGCATGAGTGGGACGAACGGCATAAGACAAAGGCTGCCTTCCTGGATGATCTCTCGGGCGTCAAATTCATAGATGCGTGCGAGGCGAAAATGGAATGAAACCTCAGAGTCTTTGTAAGAATCCGTGGCTTTGCCGTGAGGGTCTGAGGAGCAGGACACATGACAGGGTATCCACGCCATACTTGAGAAGGTAACGGCAGCGATATTCGAGAAGTCGAAGAGGGACCTCCGGTTCCCATCCGCTCTGAACTTCGAGCACGACCAGCAGCTGCCGCCCGTCATCGTCTGTTACCAGTACCGGATAATCACTCCGCTTGAGACTCACCGTCTCCTGAGGCAGCTGTTCAAGGACAGAGCTTTCAGCAACCGAAAGCCCAAGCAGCCGTCGGAAAATTTCCTCGCGGCATTTCTCGATCAGGATCTTTGAGCTGATGTCGTAGCGCATAAAGGACGGTGAAGCGGAAAAAACGACAACAAAAGACGGTGAAGCGGTGAAGCGGAAAAAACAAAAGCAAAGACGGTGAAGCGGTGAAGCGGAAAAGCAAAAGACTGCGGTGCGGTGGGGCGTGGGATTAGCTTCTCCGGGACTGAATCAGTTTGGTCAGCATGGCGCTCACTTTGCTGCATTGATCTTCGACGGGGAGGAATGACGGTTCGTCGATAAGCCCTACTTCCCTGGCGATTTCGAGCTGGGTTATCAATTCGCTGAGTGATCCCTTGGCGATGAGGAGGTAACGGATGAATTCGGGATTGGATTTGCGCTCATAGCCTTCCGCAATGTTGGAGGGGATTGAAACCGCTGAGCGCTGCATCTGGTCTTTCAATCCAAAGTCCCGGGCGAGGGGAGTACCGCCGGACAGTTTGTAGATAGCAACCGCCAGGCTCTTGGCTTCCTTCCAGACATTCAGTTCCCGAAAACTTTGATAACCCAAGGACCCTCCTCAGGGGTAAGAGGATATCGTTCAATTTGGACCGTATACGATCGTGGTCAGGCTTCGACTTCATGTGCTTCAGAAAGCTCCGCCAACTCGGTTGCATCCTCTCCCGTAGGGTTCAAGGTGCCATCAATTCTGGACCGGGCAAGCGCGGCACACTCCTCACAAAAAAGAAGCTGCCTCAGCCCCTCCCAGCAGCCATGCGCGGTCTCATATCCTTCGGTCAATCACTGATAAATCTTAAACCGTCAGTTGCCCGGAATCAAACCTCTTCTGAGACTAACCAGCTCTCTTCTCACCTTTCACTCGCTTCCCAGTCCCTGGCGAATGGCTGCAGCTACCTGTTCCTGCTGCGCCTCGGTCAGGCCGGGGTACATGGGGAGCGACAGCAGTTCCCGCGCAAGGTGTTCGGCCACGGGGTAGTCCCCCGGCTGGTAGCCGTGGTGGCGATAGGCTTCCTGGAGGTGAAGGGGCACGGGGTAGTGGAGCCCGGTGCCGATGCCGCTGGCGGTGAGGTGCTGCTGGAGCCGATCCCGCTTGCGGGCGCGGATGACGTAGAGATGATAAACCGACCGGGCGTTCGGGTCCTCGAAGGGGATGGTGACCCCGTCCAGGTCGGCCAGGAGGGCGGCGTAGCGGGCGGCGCATGCCCTGCGCCGGGCGTTCCATTGATCGAGGTGGGCGAGCTTCACCTGGAGAATTCCCGCCATGATGGCGTCGAGGCGCCCGTTGTAGCCTTCCATGTCGTGATAGTACTTTTTCGCCTGGCCGTGGTCGCGGAGCTGTCGGATGTGGGCGGCGATTTGGGGGTCGTTGGTGGTGACCGCCCCTGCTTCGCCGCAGGCCCCGAGGTTCTTCCCGGGATAGAAGCTGAACGCGGCGGCCAGGCCGAGGGAGCCGGCCTTTTTCCAGGTGAGGGGTGAGGGGTCAGGGGTGAGGGGTGAGGCGTTAGGCGTGAGGGGTGAGAGGTACTCGGCGCCGTGGGCCTGGCAGGCGTCTTCGATGACCAGCAGGTGGTGCTGTTCCGCCAGTCCCAGGATGGGACCCATGGAGGCGGGTTGGCCGTAGAGATGGACGGGGATCACCGCCGTGACCGGGGTGCCGGTCTTGCGGTGGATCGGGCGGCCGCCGAGCCCATCACGGCGGCAGTTGTGTTCGAGATAATCGCCGAGCTTCTGAGGGTCCATGTTGGACGTGCGCTCGTCCACATCTACAAAGTCAGGAATCGCCCCCGCCTGCGAAATGGCTTCGGTGGTGGCGATGAAGGTGTTGGGGACGGTGATGACGGTGTCGCCCGGCTTGACCCCGGCAGCCATGAGCGCGAACCTCAGAGCGTCGGTACCGCTCCCGACCCCGATGCAGTATTCGGTGCCGCAGAAGCGCGCGAAATCGGCTTCAAAGGCCTCGACCACGGGCCCCCCAATGAAGGCCGCCGCTTTGACGGCGCTGCGGAAGACCGCCGTGAGCTCTTCCTCCAACTCCCGGTGGGGCGTTATGAGATCCAGGAAGGGGATGGGGGTGAGCGGTGAGGGGTGAGGCGTGAGGCGTGAGGCGTTAGGGGTGCGGGGTGCTTTAGTTGTCATGGTCGATGTACCTTAGTGATGGGTAATGGGCAATGGGTGATGGGGAAAGGCCCTGGGAAGCGTCCGGGGGGGACTGGGGTGGAAGGCAGAATCCGCATTCTGCATTTATATCACGTCCTCGGCTTATGTCGAGGTGACGGGAAAAACCGGTGGCTGGGCAAACCTTAAAAACCCCCTCACGCCTCACGCCTCACGCCTCCCTCTTCCCCGTCGATGAACCTTATGAGGTGGGCGGGGTTGCCGGCGACGATGGCGCGGGCTGGAACGTCTTTCGTAACGACGCTGCCGGCGCCGACGATGGCCTGTTCGCCAATGGTGACACCGGCCAGGATGGTTGCGCCGGACCCGATCGAGGCTCCTTCCTTGACCAGGGTGGTTTCAACATGCCAGTCCGCCTCGGTCTGGAGGCTCCCGTCCGCCGTCGTGGCTCTCGGATAGGTATCGTTGATGAAGGTCACGCTGTGGCCCACGAAGACGTTGTCCTCGATGGTCACTCCTTCGCAGATGAAGGTGTGGCTGGAAATCTTGCAGTTCCTGCCGACCGTGGCATTCTTCTGTATTTCGACGAAGGCCCCGATCTTGGTGTTCTCTCCGATCGTACAGCCGTAAAGGTTTATGAACTTCGAGAGCCTGACATTCGGTCCCAGCTTGACATCATCGGCAATGGCGAGGAAAGTCATAAGAGAGCCTCGTTAAAAGGTGAGGCGTGAGGCGTGAGGGGTGAGGGGGACGGGGTGTCCAAGGGTTTCGCCAACGGCAGGACCTCGAGGGGGTGGGGTCCAAAAATGGTGAATCCCGCTCGGAGCGGAACTCTGGATGCCGATTCCGAGGGAATGGGTGGTGTAAGATCTCAGCCAGAGCGTTCCTCAAAGGGGGTGGATAGGGCCGATTCCCTATCCACCGTCTTACCCCTCACGCCTCACGCCTGACGCCTCACGCCTCACGCCTGACGCCTCACGCCTCACGCCTGACGCCTCACGCCTCACGCCTGACGCTTCACTCCTCACAGGTACACCGGTTCGCCCCGGCCTCTGAGAGACCTGTGGGCGGCTTCGAGCATTTGCACGATTCTCATGCCCGCCTGGCCGTCGTTGAACGGCGTCGTGCCGTTCTTGACGCAGTCGACGAAGTATTCGGCTTCGAGCTTCAACGCTTCGGTCTGATCCAGCTTGGGCGCCCACATATCGCCCGAGCGGTAGCTCACCAGCAGGTCGTAGACGCCTTCCCGGTTGCGGATGTCGATGCCCTTGTCATAGACCCTGATCTTCATGTCCGGGTCAAGATCGTTCCAGACCAGCATCTTCTTTTCCCCGGCGACCAGGGTCGTGCGCACCTTGACCGGAGAAAGCCAGTTGACGTTGAGATGCCCGATGATGTTGCTGCCGTAGTAGATGGTCAGGAAGGCGACGTATTCGTGGCGGGTGTAATGGTTTCCGCCCGTGGCCAGGATGGCTTCCGGTTTGGCTGGAATGAGCTGGTCCATGATGGCCAGATCGTGGGGGGCGAGGTCCCAGATCACGTTGACGTCGTGCTGGAAGAGCCCCAGGTTGACCCGCATGGAATCGTAGTAGCAGAGGTCCCCCAGCTCCCCCTGGTCGATGAGTTCCTTCATCTTGCGGACGGCCCCGGTGAACAGGAAGGTGTGATCGACCATGATGGTGAGGTTCTTCCGGGCGGCCAGCTCGATCAGCTCGGCCGCCTCGGCCACCGTTGCCGTAAACGGCTTTTCCACGAAGATGTGTTTGCCGTTCTCCAACGCTTCCCGGGCGAGGGCGTAATGCATGGAAACCGGCGTGACCACCGCCACGGCATCGATTTCCGGGGAACGGGTGATCTGGGTGTGATCGGAGACCAGGTCGACTCCCGGCAGGGCTTTCCGGGCGCGCTTCAGCGCTTCGGGGTTACGATCGGAGACCGCGGCGACGCGCACCCCTTCGACACTGCCGAAATTCCTGGCAATGTTGGGTCCCCAGTAGCCATAACCGATTACTCCCATCCGCAACATAAAAGCTCCTTTGTTAGGGGTGAGGCGTGGTGAGGCGTGAGGGGTCGGGGGTGTAGGGCTATTACTGCGCCTCACGCCTAACGCCTAACCCCTCACCTAATAAGCGCCTTTGCCCTTGATGACGACCCACGGGGTCTGGAGGAGCAGGCTGAGATCGAGCCAGAGCGACCACTGTTTGGAATACCGAATATCGAGGCGGACCATTTCGTCGAAGCTCGTGCTGCTGCGGCCTTTTACCTGCCAGAGGCCGGTGATGCCCGGTTTCATTTCGAGGATGCGGCGCCGGTGCCAGACGTTGTAGAACTCCAGCTCGTAGGGGATGGGCGGGCGAGGCCCCACCAGGGACATTTCCCCCCTGAGGACGTTGATGAGCTGCGGGAACTCATCGAAGCTGGTCTTGCGGATGAACCTGCCGACCGAGGTGACCCGGGGATCGTTCTGGATCTTGAAGACGCCGTCGCAGTCCGGATCGGTTTCTTCGGAACAGATGAGCTGCTTCACGTATTCCTTGTGGATGCTGGGGTCGTTGTCCACGAACATGGAGCGGAATTTGAGCAGGGTAAAGGGCTTGCCGAACTGACCGACCCGGTTCTGGCGAAAGAACACGGGCCCCTTCGAGGTGAGTTTGATCCAGGCGGCAATGGTGATCAGCAGCGGCGACAGCACAATCAGCCCGGCGAGGCTGCCGGTGAGGTCGAGGAACCGCTTCAGGGAGAGCGAAAGCCGCTTGGAGGCATGGCTGGAAAGGAGGTCCGGATAGAGTCTCAGGTCCGAGGAGAGTCTGAGTTCCCGGGTTTCAAAATCCTCCGGGAAGACATGGAAGGAAACGCTGATGTGCTTCGCGTATTCCGGCGCCAGCGCCTCCCGCAAGCCTTCGAAGACCCGTTCCTGGATTTTCCCCTGGGCCTCGCCCACTTCCACGTTGCCCAGTTCGGTAAACAGCACGCCGACGATTTCATCGTGCTTGTACCAGCCTCGGGTATCTACCTCCCGGGTGGAGGCGGTGAGCTGGTCGGCGATGGTCTGGATCGGGTTGACGCCGTTTGCGCCCAGTGGGAGGGGGCTGATATCGAGCAGCATCAATATGAAGGGACGCCGGGACCGTTCCGCCCGCTTCCGTTCCAGCGCCAGCAGGTCGTTGAACTGGGTCTCGTCGCAAAGATTGGCACAGGGTTCAGGAACAGACTTCAGGGAACCGTTGCCGTTCTCGCGGGTGTGCTTCCTCAAAATCGACTGCATGAAGTTCATGACCTTACCTCCGGGGAAGTAATCCTGGAAAGTGGGAGAAAAGAGGCCAAAGCCGTTTGACATGAAACTGAAAACTGCAGACTTGAAACCGGGCCATGGAGACCGAATGCGCCACGGCGGCGACTTGGACTGTGTTTATATGCTCTTGGTACTGCTCCACACAAACTGGTGTCGACTCTCCTTTCGTCATACCGGCGGAAGCCGGTATCCCGACAATCTGTGGATTCCGGCCAGAACCATGCCAGAATGACGGCAGGTGCCTCACGCCTCACCCCTCACGCCCCACGCCTCACGCCCCACAAAGTGCGGCCGAGGATTTTCAGGTCCAGGAAAAGCGACCTGTTCTTGATGTAGTAGAGATCGTATTCGAGTCTGCGGCAGACGTCCTCGAAGGACGCTCCGTAGGGATACTTGATCTGCGCCCAGCCCGTGATTCCGGGACGCACGGTGTGGCGCACCGAGTAGTAGGGGATCTGGCGATCGAGTTCCCGGGCGAGCTCCGGCCGTTCGGGACTGGGGCCCACCAGGCTCATTTCACCCTTGAAAACATTCCACAGCTGGGGCAGCTGGTCCAGGTGGAAGCGCCGCAGCCAGCGTCCGGCGCGAGTCATGCCGGGCTCGCCGGGACGGGCCGAGGCGCCCGCCTCTGCGTTTCCGGGAGCTCGCATGGTGCGGAAGTTCCACCTGTGGAACAGGCGTCCGCCCCGACCGGTACGGGGTTCCCGGTAGAAAACCGGCCCGACGGAATCCAGGCGGACGGCCAGCGCGGTGAGTCCCGCCAGCGGCAGGGTGACGAGCAGCGCGAAACCGGCCACAGTCACATCGGTCAGGCGCTTTATGCGCTGCACGGCGGTCTGCGACAGCAGCGAAAAGCCGTTGGCAAAGAGCAGCCACCGGTCTTCGATATACTGAACCGGGACCCGCCCGGTTAGCCGTTCATATAGATCCGGCAGGTCGACAACCTCCATGCCGTTGAAACGGGCTTCGAGGATTCGGCGGAGGTTTTGCCGGGAACGACGGCGCGGCAGGGCCACGATCAGGGTGCGGATGCCCAGTGCCGTTGCCGTCTCGCCGAGCCGATCCAATCCGCCCAGAATGGGTGGCGTCTGGTTTCCCGCGTTTTCTCCCACCGGCCCGTCGACCAGGCACCCCCGTACGTCATAGGGAGAGACGGTGGTGTTGAGAAGCCGACAGACGTTCCTGCCCAGGTTGCCGTTGCCGAGTACCAGGGCCGGGAGCCGGGCCGGGACGGGGAAGAACAGCCGGCCGTGAATAATCCGGAAGGCTGCCAGCAAAACCCACAAGAGTGCGCCTTCGAACGCCGGGATGGGCTGGCCGGGGAGCCAGGAGGGCGCCCAATGAGCCGGGACCGCGCCGAAAAGCGCCGCCAATCCGACCGCCAGGGCCGTGCGGAAGAGGGTCTCACGTTGGCGCGAGAAGCGGCCGGTGGTGTAGAGGCCGCACAGAAAGAGGGCCGCAACGACCTGGCAGAAAGTAATGAGCCAAATCTCGGGAGTAGCGGCAACGATGGCGGCCGGGGTGCCGTAGCGCATCCAGGCGCCGATGAAGCCGGCCAAGGCCACCAGCAGGCCGTCTCCCAGCAGCAGGAGCCCCCGATGCTTGAGAAACGCGCTGACCAGATGAATCGGATTCGCTGGTGACGCTCCGGTCGCCGCCTTGCTGCCGTAGAGCTGCAGGCCCCCCGCAGGGTCCGGCGATAATTGATGCGCCTGCTCGCCGGGAAAGGATTCGAAGGAAATCTCCACCTGGCGGCGCTGATCGTCGCTCAGGAGGTCGCCAAGGGTTTCCTCAACCTTGCGCAGGATCGTGTCCCGCGCCTCCTGGAAATCGCCGTTACCCATTTCCGTGTAGATGACGCCAAGGATGAGCTGGTTGACGTACCAGCCCTTGAGGTCCGTTTCCCGCGTGATGGCGAACAGCGCGCCGCTCAGGAGCGACAGCAGTTCCTCGCAGGCCTGGCGGTCACCGGTATCTCTTACGGCCAATCGCATCAGGAGGATGGGATGCCCCGAACGCTCGCTGCGCTTCTTCTCCAGCGTCAGTAGCTGCTGAAAGGAATTCTCTCCAAGCAGCAGCTGCTCCCCGCGGCTGGAAAAATGCACCGAAGAAAGTCCCGGTGAATCAGGGAATGGGTGAATGGGTGAATTAGTCATAGGGTGAAGCGGTGAAGCGGTGAAGCGGTGAAGCGGTGAAGCGGTGAAGCGGTGAAGCGGTGAAGCGGTGAAGCGGTGAATCTCCTCACGCCTGACGCCTCACGCCTGACGCCTCGCAGTGCCTAAAGGAATTTGTAGATGGCTGGCGGGATGTAGTAGTGCCGCTTGTTGAACACAATGCCGAGCATCTGACCGCCGACCCGGGTGATGCTGTCCTTGACGTTCTTGGCCGACTGCCAGCGGGTTTTTTCCGCCTCCAGCACCAGGATGACGCCGTCGACGCGGGCGGCAATGGCAAGGCCGTCGGCGGAGACGTTCAGGGGCGGGGAGTCGATCAGGATGAGGTCGAAGCGTTCCGTCAGGTTCCTCCAGAAGCTGTCGAAGCGGGGGGAATCGAAGATCTCGGGGGTGGACTTGGCCGAGTTGCACGAAGGGCTGACGAAGAGCTTCGATTCGCCGATTTGATAGAGGGCGTCATCGACCGATTCGGCCTTTACCAGGGCGTCGATCCAGCTGTAATCGGACTTGATGGCAAAGAAGTGCTTCTGGGTGGCCTGGTGGCGATCGCCGTCGAGGAGCAGCACCGACTTGCCGATGCGGGCCGCCGAGATGCGGGCGAATTCACGCGCAATGGTCGAGGTCCCTTCCCCCTCGCGGGAACCGATGAATTGGATGGTCTTCCGTTTTCGGCCGGGAAGCAGGGCGTCGATGGTTTTGTAGAGGCTGAGCATTTCTTCGGCAATTTCGGTATCGAGAGGCTTGAGGTGGGTCTCGAGGGGGATGAGGAGATCTGGCAGGCGCTCCTCTCCCTTCTTTTCCCGGTAGGCGTGCTGTAGTGCTTCGTAGATCTTACTCATGGCCTTTTCCTCCGATGCTTCTGGAACGACTTGCGCTGGCGCCGGTCCGGGCGACATCAGTCTGGACGAATTTGCTCACTGTCAGGATGAGCGTTCATCCCGCCGATCAGCGGGAAGGCGATGCGGTCGCCGGCCCGGATCAGGTTAATGTTTCTGATATGAGGGTTATGGTTCTTCACGGCCTGGAGGAGATTGTTGTCGACGTGTCCATAAACGGCCGTAACAAGGTGCGAAATGCAGTCCCCCGGTTTAACCGTGGCGGTTAAGGGTGAGGCGTCAGGGGTGAGGCGTGAGGCGTCAGAGGTAAGGGGTGAGGGGGCTAACGGCCTGTTGGCAACGGTGGTGCCGGGAGGAGCAGGCGAAGGGTTGGCCGGTGGGGCCGGAACACCCGGCGTTTGGTCCTGGGGCGCTGCGGTGCGGGAGATCAGGTCGAGGTCCCGTCTCTGCGGTGCTGCGGTGCCGGGGGGCGTGTCGGAACCCTGGCTGGTCCGCTCGGTCAGGAGCGGAGAGGCCGCGGAGGTTGCCGGGAGCGGGCCTCCTTCACCGGGGGTCGACACTGCCGGGGCAGGCCCTGTCGCCGCATCGACCGGTTTGATCCCTGCTTCGAGTGGTGCCGTCATTACCTCTGTATTGCGTGGCGCAGACGTTCCTTCCGCATCGCGTGGCGCAAGTCCCCCCTTGAGGGGGGCAGGGGGGGTGTTGGGCTGAACCGGTGAAACGCTCGTATTTCCCATCCATCCTCCCAGGGGAAGGACCTGCGTGAGCAGTTCCCCCCAGCCGGCAGCGCTCTTGGGAATGGCTGCATGAGGCGACGCCAGGAGAAAGCCGACCAGAATGGTCAGTACCACCACGGCCGCCACGGCGAACGGTGCCAGCCACCAGCGGCGGCGCAGCCGGGGCTTCGAACCGCGATGTTCCGCCACGACTTCCTTGACGATCTTCCGGGTGATGGGCTTCTGCTGGCAGCCGAACCCGGTGAGCAGCGCATTGTCGCAGAGGATGTTGATGATGCGGGGAATTCCCCGGGCCTCCTTGATGATTGGCTGCAGCGCGCCCGGTGCGAAAATGACGCCGCCGTGGGTCGCGGCCCTGGCCAGCCGGTGCTGAATGTAGGCGAGGCTTTCGGCCCGGGTCAGCGGGTCGATCTGGCAGCGCACCGCAATCCGCTGGCGGAGCTGCCTCAGTTCGTGCAAATCGAGCAGCCGGGTGAGCTCGGGCTGCCCCACCAGGATGATCTGGAGCAGCTTGTCTTCGGAGGTCTCAAGGTTGGAGAGCATGCGCAGGCTCTCGAGGGTTGCCACCGGCATGTTCTGCGCTTCATCGATGATCAGCACCACGTTGCGATTGTTCTGGTATTCGTCGATGAGCAGATGATGGAGGCGATTCACCATCTCGAAGGGGTCGTCCTCGCTGGCGGCGACTCCGAATTCGCCGAGGATCAGCTTGAGCAGCCCGCTGAACGAAACCGCCGCATTGAACACATAGATGATCCGGTGCTGTTCGTGCCCGGTCTTTTCCAGGTAGGCGCGCAGGATGGTCGTCTTGCCCACCCCGACTTCCCCGGTGATGGCCAGGAACCCTTTCCGCTGTTCGATGCCGTAGATGATCGCCGCAAACGCTTCCCGGTGGCTCGGACTCAGGAACAGGAACTCCGGGTCCGGCGTGATGTGGAAAGGCTGCTTGTGGAGATTGTAAAAGTCGCGATACATCCGTTTGCTTTGCTCCGCGTTGCGGGTTACGCGTTGCGAGTTGCCGGTTTCAGCTCTTGTAGGGCACGGCAACCAGGACCGGCAATCCCAGGCGCCGTTCGGCTTCGGCCGGGGTGGTGACCCCCCGCTTGAGGAATTCAAGCAGAAACGCAAGGCCTACGGCACCGCCGATCCCCACCGCCAGGGCCGCGGCGACGAACAGGATGGTCGGTTTCTTCGGATTGGCGGGCAGCATGGGCACACTCGCCGGCTCGATGACGCTGACGCTCGACATCTTCTGCCGCTCCAGTTCGTCATAAATCCTCGTTTCCTCCAACCGCTGCCGATAGCTGCGATACCGTTCCTCGTTGTTGGTGACTTCGCGCTGGAGTTCCCGGTACTTGCTTTCGTGGGAAGCCAGGGTCTCGAGCTGCCTGGTCAGGTCGGTCAGCTCTTGATCGAGAGCGGCTTTCCGGACCTTGAGGGCGCTCAGTTCGGCCCGGTTCTGGAGTGCCTGCTTTTGCAGGTCCTGATACACGGGGTCCGCGGAGGAAGTACGGCTGGCCGTATCACGGCTGGTCTGCGTTTCCATGTATTGCTTGACCAGCTGCATCTGCTCCCGCACGTTGGCGACCAGGCGGTTGTCTTCCTTGAACCGGGAGAGCAGTTCCTTTTCCTGGAGCTGCAAATTGAGCAGGCGGGATTCCGCTTCCGCCCTTCGCTCGGTTGCCGGCCCGCCCAACTGGGTCTTGGGGGTGGCCTGCATCTGCTTGTCCAGTTCGGCAATCCGTTCCTGCACTTCCTGGATCTGGGTCGCGGTGCTGTTGATGGTCCCGGTCAGGGTGGACCGCTGGGTGATCAGGGCGGTGCGCTGATCGTCGAAGGAGACGATCTCGATTTGATCCTTGAAGACCTTGAGCTTGTTTTCGCTCTCCGCCAGATTCCGGCGGTATTCTTCGGTCTTCTTGTCCAGGAACATGATGGACTTGGGGTCCCGGTAAACCTCGGTGCGCTTGTCGATGTAAAGATTCACCAGGTTGTTGACCACGGCCGCCGCCGCCGCCGGGTTCTCATTCTTGTAGGCCACTTCGACCACGTTGCTGTTTTTGGCCGGGGTCACCGTGAGGTTCTTTTCCAGGAACAGGACCGCTGCTTCATTGGGGGTGATCCCGGGGAGCGGGTTCTTGACGAGATGGGGATAGATGGTTTCAACCTTCACCGTGTTCACCACCCGTTCCTTCAAATCGCGGCTCTGCAGAATGCGCACTTCGGAGCTCACCAGATCGTGCTCCCTGGCGGCAGGGACCCGCCCGGGATCAAGGGAAAGCTCCGGGCTGCGGTTTTCCCACCCGGATTTGACCAGCACCAGCGAACGGGCCTCGAACAGCGGGGTATAGATAAGGTTGAGGTACACCACGATGCCCGCCGAGGCGAGCAGGGTCAACACCAGAAAGGCAATGAGGATCTTGTATTTGTGCTTGAAAATGGTGGTCAGGTAATCCCGAACGCCGACGGTGTTGCTGTATCGCCCTATCATCAGGGCGGCCGCTTCGGGCGTGAGGGCGGCAGGCGCGTGCGGGGCAGGGTAGGGTGGTGATGGGTGCATGGATTCCATTTATCCTCAACTCGCAACTTTTCGAAGCAATGACCAGTGTTCAGGTTGCGTGATTCGGTTCCATCATGCTCTCGCAGGCCCGTAAGTGAAACTATCGCAGCATGAGATACCAGGACCAGAAGGGGTTGAACGGGGCCAGCGTGTTGCCGATGTACTGTTGGGTCCAGGTATTCACGTCGGCGATGTTCGTCTTGGGGACGAGCACCGTGTCGTAGGGTACCAGGTAGATGTCCTGGCTGAGGTCGGTGCCGTCCATTGCCTTCTCAAGGTTGAGAGCAATGATAAAGGGCTTGTTTTCCGGGCCGCGGCGGATCACGGCGACCTCTTCTTTGCGCGCTGTGTCGCGGAAGCCGCCGCTGGCGGTAATGGCCTGAAGCGCCGTGGTCGGGCCGCCAATCTCACGCAGCCCCGGGGTGCCGACTTCACCGCCGACATAGATCAGCTGTCCGCCGAAGGCATTCACGATGACCGTAATTTCGGGCTGTTCGAGGTGCTTGGAATAGCCCGTGGTGAGCTCCTCGGTGAGTTCCGACGGGGTGCGCCCGGCCGCCATGACTTCCTGGACCAGCTGCAGCGAAATGCGGCCGTCAGGGCGCACCACCACATCCTGATTGAGGTCGGCGTTGTAAAAAAACTTCACAGCCAGGCGATCCCCGGCGTTGATGCGATATTCCACTGCCAGGGGGGGCTCTTGCGTGCCCGACTCACCCACCATGATCGATTTTTTAAGTGCCGGCCCGCAGGAACAGAGCAGCAAAAGAACGGACAAAGAATGAACCAGTAACCGCATGCTCCCTAATGCCGGTCTCATCCTGCTGACATTCATGACCCGCTGCCGCCCTCCATGAAAGAACTCAGCCATCTCATCCACGAAGGCACACAAGAACACACGGAGCAACTCGGATCGGGTGCTTCGTGACAAAAGAGAGGATTTTTCGGTTTGGGATTGCCGCATCACCCGGGAAAAGATCATAGTCGATTTTATTTCAAAAGGATAGCTGTAATTTGCGGCCCGCTTGGGAATATTGCCGGGGCGGCAGGAAGGCGACCGTCAAGGTCGCAGGCTCAGCCACTAGAAAGCTCCGCCAACTCGATTACATCGCTTCGAGCTGGATTCAAACAGGATATTGAAATAATGAGGAAAAACTCTACCAGAGCAGCTTTTCCGGGAACCCGGGGCGATCCCCGCACCCGGCTTTCTGCCACCCTACCCCTATTAACCCTTACCACGGGTTAAGGTCACCGGCTCCCTAGCGCTCATCGATCCCTCTCAAGTGCTTTATTATCGCGGTTCCACTATTGCTTCGCCGGTACCAGAAGACAAGGAGGATTTTAGGGGGTACGAACTGGGTAGAATGACATACCCCATTAGCTACTTTATCCTTGTCATGTCCAATAGTTATCGACAAGATTCGCTGCCCCTCAGACGGAGTAACCGATGATCCTCTTTGGCCCTTATCGGTCTCTCTTCCCGACATGTGTTATTTCGGATAATTAGTGACAAAACATGAAAGAAAAAAACGAGCAGTTCACCCTCTCCCGGCAACCCGGCTGTCTCTGTCACCGCGTGAGAGATCCGTGGCTTTCCGTCCCTGCCTCGCGGCAGGTTTGGCTTTTTGTGGATGTCGCTATATGCGCCAAATGCACACGAAGGGCAAGGGGTATTTTAGGGGGGATAAAACTGGGTAAAGAATTACCCTAAAATTGGATATCTGTATATGCATTAGCATGTTATAAATGGGTCAGGTCTTGCATCATCAGGTGGGGCATCCCCGCAGGTGCCAGAGCACCAGCTTCCCGTACCCTCGCAGCCGGCGTCGCAGGTTCGGGACGCAGCCACCGGTGGCCAGGACCGCGAGGCCCGTCAGGAGGGTGTTCATCAGCAGCCGGACGATGATCGCGGCATGGAAGACGGGGTAGCTTCGGGGATGCCATTTCCTGAAATACTGGTAGCGGGAGCTGTAGAACAGCTGCCGGCTGCCGGTCTCATGACCGACGCTCTGCCCCTGGGCGTGGAAGATGCGGGCATCCGGCACAAAGAAGATCTGCCAGCCCGCCTCCCGCATGCGCCGGGCCCAGTCGGTTTCCTCAAAGAAGAAGAAATAGCGTTCGTCCAGCAGCCCCACCGCCTCCATGGCGGTCCTTCGCACCAGGATGCAGGCGCCGATGCAGGATTCGACCGGAATGGGGGAGGTGGCGGGGCGCAGCTTGCCGGGGTACTTGCGGGGGAAGAGCAGCTGGAGGAGGGCTTCATTGGTGAGCAGAAGGGCCAGGGATGGGAAGTTGGCGATGGAATTCTGCCTGGTCCCGTCAAGGTTCAGCAGTTGGCCGCCGGCCATTGCCGCCTGCGGGGTCCTTTCCATAAACCGGAACAGGGTCAGGACCGCCCCTTCGGTGAGGAAGGCATCGGTGTTGAGCAGCAGGGCGTAGTGCCCCCGAGCCTTCCTGAGGGCGAGGTTGTTGGCCGCCGCGAAGCCGAGGTTCTGCGGGTTGCGGATCACCTGCAGGTCGGGAAAACGTTCTTGGGCCGCGGCCGCACTGCCGTCCGTGGACGCGTTGTCAACCAGCCAGACCTCGAAGGTTAGGCCGCGGATGGTGGTGTAAACGGACGCCAGGCACTGGAGCAAAAGGTCCCTGGTGTTCCAGTTGACGATGACGATGGAAAGATCCAGGTTCGGCCCTCCTTGATGACTTGGGGTTTTCAACCATTACAACGAGAAATCCATTGAGTCATTCCCAGTGAATCGAGGAATCCAGTAGAGCGGGGCGGAAGTTCGGCATCGTTACACATGTTGCGTTTCGCTCCTCTCAACGCAACCTACCATCTACTACCATCTACCATCGCGCGTTTGGGCCGATGCTCTCCGTAGGTTGCGTTGAATGGAACATGAAACGCAACGGCAAGGGGAACCGCAAGACACCGGCCCTCGGCGTTTTAAGACTTATGCCGCGCTGTACCGGGTGACCTACTGCGTCGCTCTGAGATTTCTCGCTGCGCTCGAAATGACAGCCCTGCCCGCCACCTCATCCAGGATGCGCAGCAGCTCCCGGTGGTTTTGCTGGATGGTGCAGGTGCGGGCGCGGGCGGCAGCGGCGGTGCTCATGGCGGCCCGTTGCCCCGGGTCCAGGAGCAGGGCCATCCGGTCCGCCAGCGCTGCCGCCTGGGGGGGATGGTCCAGGATAAAGCCGTCCACGTCGTTGGTGATGATTCCGGCCGAGCCGTTGGCCCGCGTGGTGATGCAGGGCAGCCCGCTGGCCATGGCTTCGATGACGACCAGGCTGCAGGCGTCGTAATAGGTGGGGTGCACCAGCACGTCGCTGTTGGCATAGCATTCCGCCATATTGCGAATCCGCCCGGCAAAAACAACCGTTTCCTTCAACCCGAGCCGGGCAAGGTGCCGGGCTTGCCGGAGGGAGGGGCAGCCTCCGGCCGCCACCACCCGAAAACCGTCGCCGACGCGTTGCTTGAGCATCGCGGTCGCTTCCATGAGGGGGATAATGCCCTTCTTCTTGAGGTCGTAGGCGGCGAACAGGAAGACCACCTCGTCCGGGGCCAGCCCGAGCGTCCGCCGAAACGGCCCGCGGAGCCGTTCCCGCTGTTCGGGATGATAGCGGGCGGAGTCCACCCCGTTGTAGACCAGGTCGATCTCGTGGCGGGCTATGCCAAACGAACGGACCATATCGTCCGCAACCATCTGCGAGATGGCGATGATGCGCGGCAAGGGGGTCCTGCGGAAGGGTGCGGATTCAATCCAGTGGCGCATCCACTGCTTGAGCGAGACCGTCCCGATGACCCTTTTGAGGCCTCGCAGAAGCGGGCTGGGTTCGGCCTCGAGTTGCCTTGCGGTGGAGCACCAGTGCACGCCGCCGTGGCTCTGATAAACATTCATGGCGATCGTATTGCCAAACCCCAGGACCACATCGAACGGACGGGAGCCGGTGAGGCGGCGATGTTCCAGGGCGAAACCGAGCATCCGCCCCCAGCGGGGCCACCAGTGGGGGATGGCCATTTGATGAAAGACGGCCCCGGCAGGTTCTCCGTCCCAGGATTCCGCGAACAGATGCACTTCCCAGCCGGCCTCAACCAGGGTGTGAGCCAGGGCTACCGCATAGGATTCCGCCCCGCCGGCAAACCGGCTGAAGTGTTCAAGGGCCAGCGCGATCGTCTTCATTCAGACTCATTTCCCAGGCTTTGGCATGCTTCAGGAAGACGTACCAGGCCGAGTTCATGGCGATCACCAGCCCGGCCCAGCCATCCAGCAGGCCCAGTTTCCAGAAATAGCATTCGATCAGCTTGCCGACCGCATGGCCCAGGCCGGCAAGCACGTATAGGCCCGAAGCGCGCCCTTTCTCCCTGGCCGCGATGTCGGAAAAGCGGTTGATGGTGGCCAGTTGGTCGGAGATGTTCCGATAGACGGCGTGGAGGATCGGCTGAGAGAGCTGCACCACCCGGCCGTTCACTTCCAGCTTGTCGTGAGGTTCAACTCCGCCCCACCGTCCCCGTCCCCGACGGACCAGCCGGATCTTGCGGTCGGGATACCAGCCGCCGTGGCGAATCCAACGCCCGAGATAGAAGGACAGCCGAGGCATGGAAAAGCCCGCCACATCCGGCGCCGCGGCTTCGAGCGCCGTCCGGATCTCGGCCTGTAGCCCTTCGGAGAGGGCTTCATCGGCGTCGAGGCTGAGCACCCACTCGCCCCGCGCCTGCTCCAGTGCGAGCTGTTTCTGGGCCGCATAGCCCAGCCACGGGTGATCGATGACGGCGGCCCCCCAGCGGCGGCAGAGGGCCTGAGTGCCGTCGGTGCTGCCCGAGTCCACCACCACGATTTCGTCGGCGAAGGCAACACTCTGCAGCAGCCGTTCGATGCGGTCCGCCTCGTTCTTGGCAACGACCGCCACGCTCAAGCCGGGCGCGTTCATGCCGTTGGCCCGGTTGTCAGTCAGTTGTTTGTCAGATTTTTCGTCCACGAAGCCACACGAAGTTGCCCAAAGCCTACAAATATGCCAGGGCCCATCGTTACCCCTCGATATCGCTTAATTAGGCGATGTGATTCCCCCCTTGAGGGGGGGTTGGGGGGTGTAAGGGACTGTAAGCACGCAAGAAACACCCCCCTTTACCCCCCTCAAGGGGGGAATTTGCCCTTAGCGAGTTCCCTATTTCAAAAGGAAATTTTGACCATTTGACCCAGATTACTTTTCACACAAACAGCGTTGTCATTACCCTTCCGGTCGCGGCCAGGGCTGCCAGGGACGGGTCTTCCAGCGCTGGTGCAGCCAGAAGTACTGGTCGGGATGGTCACGCACATAGCCTTCAATTATCCGGTTGAAGAGTGCCGTGTTTTCTTCAATATCGGCAAGTAAGCTGCCGGAACGGATGAGCTGCACCTCCGGATGAAAAACGACCTGGTAGCGCCCATCCGGGCGCCGGTAGTTGTGGGCCGGCAGGATCGGCAGGCCGGTCCTCAGGGCGAGGGTAGCCAGGGCCTTGTTGGTGCAGGCGATTTCCCGGAAGAAGGGCACGAAGACCCCCTCATACCAGTCCGCATTCTGGTCGATCAGGAAGGCCACCACTTCCCCTTGGCGCAGCAAGCGTAAGATACTCATCGCCGAGTTGCTCTTGGGGATGGTCCGGTTGCCTCCCCGCGAGCGAACTCGGTCGATCCAGCGGTCCAGCAGGGGATTGTCCAACGGCCGAACGACCACATTGAAAGGTTCGAACCGAAGCGAGACGGCCAACGCCATCACTTCCCAGTTGCCGAAATGGGAGGACATGACCAGGATTCCCTTTCGTTTTGCCTTGACCGCAAAGACATGCTCCAGGCCGGAAAACTCGATGTATTGGGGCAGGTTGCTGCGGTTGAGCTTGAGCAGGCTGGGCAATTCGAGGAGGACACAGGCCAGATGGATGAAGGTGTTCCGGCTGATGGTCTCCCGCTGAGCTTCGGTTAATTCAGGCCCAAACGCCATCCTCAGATTGTTCCGGGTGATCTCCCGGTGCCTGGCATCGAGCCGGAACCACAGGGTACCAAGCAGCTGTGCAAGCTTCCATCGGAAAAATCTGGCCATCAGGTCAACTCGATCCTTCTCCTGTTACATTCCAGCGGTTCTTTGCTGCTAAAAGGGAAGACATCCTATCCTTTTCGGCGGGAAGTGGGAAGGGCTTTTTCCCGCTCCCGGTCATCGGCGGGAAAGACAGGCAAGCCAACGGCCGCCATGTTTTCGGTTTGACCCCAACCCCGGCTATCCGCTACAGTGCGAAGGATGAAAAAGCCGTTGAAATCACTCGCGCTGGTGCCCGCCGGGGGACACCCCAAGACCCACAAAAAGGACCCAGGGAAAATGGCCATCCGCAACTCGCAACTCGCAACCCGGAAAGCCTGACATGAAAATCATCCCCCGCTACATCCTGCGGCATTTCTTTCCGATTTTCGGTTTGGCTCTCGCCGCTATCGTCGGCCTCTACCTGGTCATCGACTTCTTTGAAAAGGTCGACAATTTTCTGGAAAAGCAGGTCCCGGCGGCTGAGATCTTTGCCTATTTCGTTCTGAAAATACCGTTCGTGGTAACCCAGGGCATTCCCATGGCGGCGCTGCTCGCATCGCTGGTCGCCCTCGGGATGCTCAAACGGAACCGCGAGCTGATTGCCCTCGAAACCGCCGGGGTCAGGGCCATCTACTACGTCAGTCCCATCCTGGTCGTTGCTCTGGCACTGTCGCTCTGCCATTTTCTCATCGATGAAACCCTCGCCCGCTCCATGAATCAAAAGGCCCAGCAAATCTGGGAAAGACAAGTGCTCGACCGGAAAGGGTCCCTCTCCTGGACTCATGAGAACTTCTGGTACCGGGGGCGGGGTGCGATCTATCAGATTCGGTTGTACGACAAGGAAGCCCAAAGCCTCGAGAAGGTTTCCCTCTTTTTCCTGAATCCGCAGTTTGAATTGACGGAACGGTTGGATGCCCGCCGCCTTCGCTGGCAGGACCCGCATTGGGTGGCTGAAGATGGGCTGATTCTGAAGATCGATGGGTCACGGATCGAACAGGAATGGTTTGCCGCGCGGGAACTCAGGCTCGCGGAAACCCCCCGTGACTTTTCCCAGCTCGAGACCATCCCCGAAGAATTGAACTGGCTGGATCTCTTTTCCTACACCCGCAAGATCCGGCAGGAAGGCTACAATCCGACCCCCTATGAAGTGGAACTGCACATGCGCCTGGCCCTGCCGCTGACCACCTTCATTCTCGCCCTGCTGGGCGTGACCATCGCGCTGAAGCAGGGACTGCACGGAGGAATCGCGGTGGGCGTGGGGCTTGCTCTCATCGTTGCCGCGCTCTACTTCATGACCGTGCATCTGGGATCAGCCCTCGCTACGGCCGGCATCCTTCCCGTGTTCCTTGGCGTCTGGGCCGGAGATTTCATCTTCGCCACCCTTGCGGGGTATTTGTGGACGGTGAAGCGGTGAAGCGGTGAAGCGGTGAAGCGGTGAATTGGTGAATTGGTGAAGCGGTGAAGCGGTGAAGCGGTGAAGCGGTGAATTGGTGAATTGGTGAAGCGGTGAAGCGGTGAAGCGGTGAAGCGGTCTTCTCAGGGCTTGGTATGACTTGGTGGATAAGAAGGGGGTTGCATGGTACTGGTCATTGCCAATGGATCCCCAGGGTTGGCCGGTTTTCTGCTCACCAGGAAGGTCACGCAAGCCAGGAACAGCAGGCAGGAGGCCGGATTCAGCCAATAGTTGTGGCCCCGCGTGAGTTCGTAGCTGGCGCTCATGAAAACCGTTAACGCCGCCAGCAGTGCGCCGAGCGGCAGCCGGCGAGTTACCAGGAACGCGTGGGCGGCGAAGAACCCCAGCGGAATGGCGAGCAGCACGTAGGTGTTGTTTTCCGTTCGGGGATTGAAGAGCAGGATATAGCCGGCGGTATAGGTCAGCAGCAGCAGACTGCCTGCCTGATGGCCCCACCGTCTCAATCCGACCCAGCACATCGCCAGCGTCAGCAGCGCGGCGGCGGCGCGCAACACGGTCTGCCACGACACCGGGACATGGAGCCCAAGGGATCGGGTGATCCCGAAAAGATCGCTGTAGGGTTCATTGCCGGGATTTCCGGCAAGCTGCATTTTTTCGAGGAAGAGCAGGTACTGGCTGCCGACGTAGGCCGGGTTCTGAGTGAGAAACGGCGCCAGCAGCAGCAGGGCGAAGGCCAGCAGGAGCCGTCTCCGCAGCGGGCGGTAGAGTACGCCGCAGAGGAGGAACATGCTGATCATCAATGGCTTCAGGGCGACGCCCAGGGTGAGCCACAGGGCGGCCGGGGTCCACTGCCGGTGCGCCAGGTCGATGCCGGCGTGTGCCATGAGCGCCGCCAGGACGATATTCATCTGGCCGTTGCGGGCACTGTTCATGGCCAGGGGGATAGCGAACAGGGTCATCACCAGAAAGAACAGGGGAGCCTGCTGCTCGCCCTGAAGCCTTGCCAGCCGCCAGACCGCCGCGGCCAGCAGGGCGATCCCAAAGGCGCGCCACAGAATTTCACCCAGTTGGTGCGGAAGCAGGGCAAACGGCAGGAACAGGATCCCGGCCTGGGGGAGGTAGAGGTAGCCGTGGATTCCTTCGCCGTAGATGTTTTCGCCGGCAAGCCAGTTGAGCGAACCCGACCGATAGGCCCCGGTGACGGTCCGCGGGGAGGACGCGAGCAGGACCATCACGGCGATTACGACCGCAAAAACAACCCAGATGAGCCAGGTTTTACGAGCCAGGGATGCCATCGGCAGTTCCTCGCGCGCGACCCGGTGATGCGGTCGGGTCGGGCGGGCTGTCGAGACCTTCGAGGTCCCGAATCAGGTAAAGCGGCCGCTGCTTGGTTTCGTTGTACATCCTGCCGAGATACTCGCCGATGACGCCCAGGAAGATCAACTGCACGGCCCCGAGGAAGAGAATGGCCACCATGGTCGAAGCGTAGCCGGGCAGGTCCCGGCCGAACAGGAGCGTGCGAAGGACCAGGAACACCGAATAGGCGAACGAGAGCGTCGCCGTCACACATCCCAGGTAGATGCTCAACTGCAGGGGCACATAGGAAAAGGACGTAATCCCGTCCAGGGCAAGCGCCCACAGGCGCCGGTAGTTCCACGAGGTGCGGCCGGCAACCCGGGGTTCCTGCTGGTACTCGATGCCGATCTGCCGGTAGCCGACCCAGGCGAACAAGCCCTTCATAAACCGGTGCTGTTCCCGCAGGAGCCTCAGGGCCTTCACCGCCCGCCGGCTGAGCAGCCGGAAGTCGCCGCTGTTCTCGGGAACCTCCACCCGCGAGAGATGCCGCATGGTTCGATAGAACGCTTTGGCCGTCAATTTCCGGAGAGTGCTTTCACCCTCGCGGCTGGTGCGGGTTCCATAGACGTTGTCGTAACCCTCCTGCCATTTTTCCACTATCCTGGGGATCAGCTCGGGAGGGATCTGCAGGTCCACATCGATAATCACCACCGCGTCGCCGTCGGCGAAATCAAGACCGGCCGTCATGGCGGTTTCCTTGCCGAAATTGCGGCTGAGCGCGAGCAGCTTGATTCGGGGATCCCGGGCGCGCAGCGCCATGATTCGGTCGCAGGTAGCGTCGCGGCTGCCGTCATCGACGAAGATGATTTCATGATCCTCGGTGATGGCCTTCAGGACCGGTGAGGTTCGCTGGTAGAAGGGCAGAATGCATTCCTGTTCGTTGAAAACGGGCACCACCACCGAAATAAAAGGCCCTCCATGGTTGGTGTTACGCATCAATTTAAGGCTCTCCATGAGTTGGCGTTACGCATTTCCATCACGCTGGTTTGACTCCCCCCGCAGGATTCGGTTACCGGCCGACTGCTGCCTGGTGCAGCGCGGCATAAGTTCTAAACCGCATAGGGCAGGGGTCTTGCTGTTCCCCTTGCCGTTGCGTTTCATGTTCATTCAACGCAACGGAGAGCATCGGCCCCAACGCGAGGATGGTAGGTTGCGTTGAGTGGAGCGAAACGCAACATGGGTAAGGTTGCCGAACTTTCGCTGCGCTAGAAGGCCCAAAACCTGCTCCATCCAAAATTCCAGAACAGCACCAAAACCGTTGCCACCGCCTGGGCCAGCAGATAGTGGAGATGGAGTATTTCGAGGCCGATGGCCATGAAGGCGATGTTGAGAAACAGGCCGATGGTGACCAGGATGAAAAACCGGGTCATGGCCACGCGGTGCTTCTGCCTGCTCTTGAAGGTGAAGGTGTAGTTCATCCGGTAGTTGAAGAGCGCGCCGGCAAAGGCGCCGGCTGCTGAGCCGACCAGAGGATCGAGCTGCGCCAGGTTGACCAGCGCGATCAACACGGCGTAGTGCAGGGCCGTGCCGCACAGCCCGACTCCGGCGAAGGAAAAGAACTGGCGCAGCAACCGCAGCATCCCGTCCTGATCGCCAAGAGCGGCGATGAGCCCCCTCAGGCGCCCGAGGGGCGGCGGTTCGGGCAGGGCCTGATCGTTTCGCACCGCTTGTCCCATCAGCGTCGTTTCTCCGGAAGGCTCATGGTGCCGCCGCCTCGAACTGAGAGAACTGCAGTTCATAGAGCCGCCGGTATTCGCTGTCGATTTTCAGGAGCTCCTCATGCTGCCCTTCCTCGACGATCCGCCCCTGGGCCAGGGCCACAATGCGATCGGCATTCTTGATGGTGGAGAGGCGGTGGGCAATGACCAGGGTGGTGCGTCCGACCATCAGGTTTTCGAGGGCTTTCTGGACTTCCAATTCCGATTCACTGTCCAGGGACGACGTGGCTTCATCCAGGATCAGGATGGGGGCATTCTTGAGGAGCGCCCGAGCGATGCAGAGACGCTGTCGCTCGCCGCCGGAAAGGATCGTGCCCTGCTCACCGATGACCGTGTCGAAACCGTGCGGCAGCTTGTTGATGAACTCGATGGCGTTGGCCGCACGGGCTGCCTCGATGATTTCCTGCTCGCTCTTCTGAATGTCGCCGTAGGCGATGTTGTTGCGCACGGTATCGTCAAAGAGGATGGTCTGCTGGGTAACGATGCCGATCTGGGCCCGCAGCGAGGCGATGGTGACCTCGCGGATGTCTGTTCCGTCGATGAGGATGGCGCCCCGGGAGACTTCATAGAAGCGGGGGATGAGGTTGACGAGGGTGGTTTTGCCGGAACCGCTCACCCCCACGATGGCGATCAGTTCCCCGGCCCCTACCGTGAAGTGGATGTCCTTCAGCACCGGTTCGTTGCCGTAGTGGAAATGGACCTGCCGGAATTCGATGCTCCGGGCAATGGGGGGCAGCGGGAGGGCGCCCGGGCGCTCGACGATTTCCGAGGGCGTGTCGAGAAGGTCGTAGACCCGGTGGGCGGCGGCAATGCCCTGCTGGAGCGTCAGGTTCATGCCGCTCAGGCGCTTGATCGGTTCGTAGAGCAGGATCAGGGCGGCCAGAAAGGAGAAGAAATTGCCCGGGGTCGAGATCCCCTGGATCACGCTGTAGCCGCCATAGCCGATGATGGCCACAATCCCGATGCCGCCGAAGAATTCCATGAGCGGCGGCAGCAGGGTGTTTACGGAAGCGGCTTTCATGGCGTAGTCGAACGACCGGGTGTTCTCTTTGCCGAAGCGCTTCTTTTCGTATTCTTCCATCCCGAAGGCCTTGACGATGCGATTGCCGCCAATGGTTTCGTGGAGAATGACCGAAATATCGCCCATCGCTTCGAGGCTCTTGGTACTGATGGCGCGGAGTTTCTGCCCGAATTTGACGATGGGCAGGAAGGCGAAGGGCAGGATGAAGACCGCGATGATGGCCAGCTGCCAGTCCCGGTAGAAGACCACCCCGACCAGCCCGACCACACTGAGGGCGTCCCGGATGATGCCGGTGGCGCATTCTTTGACGGCCGACTGGATCTGGCCGACGTCGTTGGTGATGCGTGACATCAGGATGCCGGTGGGGGTCCGGTCGAAAAAGGAGAGCGAGAGCCGCTGAAGATGATCGTAAAGGAGCTGTCGCAGGTCGGCGACAATCCGATTGCCGACATAGCTCATGAGATACCCCTGGCCCCAGGCGCAAAGCGATTTCACCAGGAAGATCAGGAGCACCACGAGCGGCAGGATCTGGAGCATGGCCACCTTCTTCTCGATGAAGATTTCATCCAGCACCGGCTTGATGAGATAGGCCGAAGCGGCGGTGCAGGCCGCGACTCCCAGCATGCACAGCACGGCCGCCGCCAGCCGCCGCCAATGAGGCGCAACCAGCCGGATCAGGCGCTTGATGATGGTCAGGGATGATGACGGTGAAGTCATGTTCAGGCCTCTAGGGAATTCTCAGGAGAGCGGGCAGGAGGCCCGCTGCGTGGAGTCGGTCAAGGAGCTGGAGCAGCGCGTAGATCCAGACAAACCACACCGCGTCCAGGAAGGCCCGGCGGTAGGTCCTGGTGTTGACCGGGTAGGTTTCGCCTTCGTGGAAGAGCGCGAAGTTGGGAATGAACCGGGGGGTGCGGTGCAGGTAGTCGGTGTAGGCCTGCCCGTGAAGGGCGGCGAGGTGCTGTTCTTCGTCCAGGGTGGTGAGCGGGTAATAGAGGAAGAAGCCGAGGATCAGCAACCCGATGAGGACAAGACTGCCGGTGGCGCACCCCACTCCGACCGCCCCGATGAAGCTGAAGAGATAGAGCGGATTGCGGACGATGGAGTAGGCGCCTTCGGTGACCAGGGCCTGTTCCTTATACCCGGAAATGTACATGGCGGCCCAGACCCGCCCGAGCGTGCCGATACCGACCAGAATCAACCCGAGGGTGTTCAGGAAGGCCAGGAGCAAGCCGGTCCGGGGCCAGGCATGGTCGGTTATCAGGAGGAGAGCGGCGAGCACCAGGGCAAATTTGCGCGTGGTATCCGTGCGCGACCGGGCAAGGCGCGCAGCGAATCGGCTGATGGCCGACGGCGGTCGACTGGGGTTCATGGCTGTCCTTTCAGTAAGCTGCGGGCTGCTTCCACCACCTGGGACACCGTCACTGCGGTCATGCAGCGGTGATCGGTGGGGCATTCGGTTTTCAGACACGGGGCACAGGCAGTTGGCTGCCGCACAATCCGGCATGATGGTGACAGGGGTGAGGTGGTGGTGTGATCGGTGGAGCCGAAGATCGCGACGATGGGCACGTCGAAGGCTGCCGCCACATGCATGGGCCCCGAATCATTGGTGACGAGCAGACGGCATTGGGACAACAGCGCCATGAGCTCCCGGACGGAAGTCCGGCCAGCCAGGTTCAGCGGTTGGGTGTGCATTCCTGCGGCCACCTCCCGGCCGATGGCGGCCTCGTTGGGCCCGCCGAGGATGAGGATTCGGGCGGAAAATTCGGCGGCGATCAGATCCGCTGCCGCCGCGAACCGTTCGGGTGGCCAGCGCTTGGCGGACCCATAGGTGGCGCCGGGATTGACGGCTACCCAGAACCCGTCCCCCAGCCGTTGACCGGCCCAGGCGCGTTCTTCTGCCGTGCAGCAGAGATGCAGCCGCCCGCTGCCGCCGGTGATGCCGAGACCGGCCAGCATGGTGAGGTAATACTGCGTATGGTGAAGGCGGCGGGCCCGGCGCCAGCCCCACACCCGGTGCGTCAGCAGCAGGGCGCGGCCGTCCGTGGTGTAGCCGGCCCGTCGCGGGATGCGGGCGAGCGTGGTCATGATGGCGGCTTCGATGGCGTTTTGGAACAGGATCGCGAGATCGAACCGCTCCCGGCGGAGCTCCCGGCAGAAACGCAGCAGCCCGCCAAGCCCCCCATGCACCCCCTTCTTGTCATAGCGCAGCAGGCGATCGCAGGCCGGGTGATGGCGCAGCAGTTCCGCCACGACGGGGTTGGCGGCAACCACCACTTCCGCGGCGGGAAAAGCGGCCCGCACCGCCGCCAGGGCGGGAGTCGTCATGACCGCGTCGCCGATCCAGTTGGTGGAACGAATGAAAATCTTCCCGATTCTGTCCGAATCAAAAAGCGTCATAAAACTCTGAATCGAAGACCCTGCCAAGCCCGCCCCTGCGTAAAGCGTTGTCTTGCATCGTAGGGGCGAGGTTTATCCCCGCCCGGGAGCTTCTCCGAAACCCCTGATTCAACAACATTGTCCCCAAGACCCCCGTCAGCTTCACCCTCCGTCCTCCGTCTCCCGCCATCCGCCATCCGTCCTCCGTCCTCCGTCTCCCGCCATCCGTCCTCCGTCCTCCGTCTTCCGTCCTCCGTCCTCCGTCTTCCGTCCTCCGTCACGGCTGCAGCAGGACCCATTTCCCCTGTTCGACTCTCACCATCACCAGGGAATCGGTCCCCAGGCCGTTGTGGTCCTCCGGGGTCAGGGTGTAGATGCCGCTGATGCCGACGTAGCCCTTGGTCTGCTCGATGGCGGCGCGGAGCGCTTCCGGTTCGGTGCCCACCCGGCGCATGGCGTTGGCCAGGAGATAGATGGCATCCCAGGCATAGCCGGAGTGGGTATTGATGGGATACTGCTGATCAAAGTGGTAGACATCCTTATAGAGTGCCAGGAAGTCTTTGATGACCGCCTTCTGGGGGTCGCTGTCCGGGAGCTGGTCGGCCACCATGAGCTTGGTCGAGGGCATGATGCTGCCTTCGGCCGCATCCCCGGCCAGTTCAAGGTATTTCGGGTCGGGCTGGCCATGGCACTGGTAGAGCGGGATTTTCAATCCCAATTGTTTGACATTCTTGGCCACGCGCGCACCGGCCGGGCCGATGGTCCAGCAGATGACAGCCTGAGCCCCGCTTTCCCGGATCTTGAGGAGCTGCGGGGTCATGTCGGTATCGGTTACCGCAAAGGCTTCCTTGATGGCGATCTCAATCCCGAATTCGGAGGCAAGCTGCTCCAGGGCGTTGAGGCCGTCCTTACCGAAGCCGTCGGTGGCGGTGAACAGCGCGACCTTGACCTGCTTCTGGTCCTTGAGATAGCCGTAGAGCTTCCTGGCGGCGACGGAGGTGCGCTGTGGGGTCTTGAAGGTCCAGTGGAAGGGCCCGAACCTGCCGCCCGCAATCACCGGATCGCCGCCGATGGTCATAATGATGGGCCGATGGGCGGTATCCTCGAGGTAGGGTTTGACCGCCAGGCCTTCATCGGTGCGGGTGGGGCCGATGAGGGCGACGACTTTGTCCTTTTCCACCAGCCGCTTGGCTTCCATGAGCGCCTTGGTCGGGTCGCTTTCCGTATCTCCGGTGGCGATTTCCAGCGGTCGCTGGTTGATGCCGCCTTCCTTGTTGATCTTATCCACAACCATTTGCGCCACCAGTTTGGTGGGAGTGCCGATGGAAGCCGCCGGTCCCGAAAGCGCAAAAAAAGCCCCAATCCTGATCGGTTCCTCGGCGCGGACCGGGCTCCCATTCAGCAGCAAAGACCAGGAGAGCGAGATGACAAAACAAACGAGTGTGACCCATCCGTGTTTCCTGACGCTCATGGTTTCTCCTCCTGTTGACTGTTGGCTCTTAGCTCCTCGACCATTTCACCGCTTCACCACTTCACCGCCTCAAATATTCCGCTGATCGAAGACCCGCTTGCTCTTTCGTTCGGTACGAGGCAGGCTGCCGTAGTCGACCAGTTCGACCTGGGGGCGGACCAGGATTTTGCTTCGGATTTCACTGGAGATGAGATCCGCCAGCTGGCGATCGGCATCGGGGGATTCACCGCCGATCCGTTCCACTTTGAGGAGCATCATATCGCGCCCGTCTTCCCGGTGGTAGAGGTGGACCTGGTATTCGCTGCCCACCTGCGGGAGCTGCGACAGGACATGGTCGATCTGGCTGGGATAGATATTGACGGCGCGGAAGATGAACATATCGTCGGAGCGGCCGAGCAGGTGATCGTGCCGGGGCAGAGGATTGCCGCAGGGGCAGGGTTCGGGGATGAGGCGGGTCAGGTCCCGGGTGCGATAGCGGATGAGCGGGGCCGCTTCCTTGCGCAGGGTGGTGACCACCATCTCGCCCGTCTCCCCCGGTGGCATCGGTTCGAGGGTGTCGGGATCGAGGATTTCGAGGATGTAGTAGTCGGCCCAGTAGTGAATGCCTTGGTGAGCGCTGCATTCCAGGCCGGAACCGGGTCCGTAAAGTTCGGTCAGGCCGGGAATGTCGAAGAGTTCGTCCACTCCCGTGATTTCCCGGACCCGCTGGCGCATTCTCAGGCTGTGGCGCTCGGCCCCGAAGATCATCTTCTTTAACGCCAGCTGCTTCTGGATACCGCGCCGCTCGATCTCTTCGGCGATGAGGAGTGCCATGGAGGCCGTCGAACAGAAAACGGTGCTCTGCATATCGACCAGCATCTGGCAGTGGATTTCGGTATTGGCGGGGCCGACCGGGACGGCCATGGCTCCGAACCGCTCGCAGCCCGCCTGAAAGCCGACCCCGGCAGTCCACAGGCCGTAGCCGACGGCGATCTGCACCCGGTCCAGAAGCGACAGTCCGGCCATTTCGTAGCAGCGGGCGAACATATTCGCCCAATCGTCGAGATCCTTTCGGGTATAAGCGAGGACCTTCCGTTTGCCGGTGGTCCCGGAAGAGGCGTGGATACGGCAGATGCGCTCGAAGGGCACCGACCTCAGGGGAAAGGGATAGTCGTGCTGGAGGTCCTGCGCGCTGAGGCAGGGCAGGCGGCGCAGATCGTCCAGGGAGCGCACCTGGTCGGGGTGGACCCCGGCGCCGTCGAGCCGCTCCCGATAGAATGGCGAATTATGGTAGGCATGGGCTACAGTCCATTGCAGCCCATGCAGTTGCAGGGCAGCCAGTTCCTCGCTGGACGCCAGGACCGGCATGAATGAGACGGTCATCTAAACTCTCCTGATTGCATTCTGATTGCATCCGGAAATCGCAATGGTCGTTGGTCGGGAATTCAAGTCCTTGCTGCAAGCCCTCCATAACACAAAGGACAGGTTTTTGCATAAAAAGAATGCAGGCAGCTCCGCTCCCCGGCATGACGACCTGCTTCGTCACCCCGGCAGGCCTTTGGCCGGGGTCCATGGGTATACCAAAACCTGAATTCCGGCCTGAAGCTTGTCGGAATGACGCCGGCTGAGTGTTGCCGGAGGCTCAAAGCGAAAGCCGCTTCCTATAAAAGACTCGGTGCGGTTTCTGGTGCCGGTTGAGGCGCGGGGGGCAGGGTGATGGTGAAGCGGATGGCGTGGTCTTCCTCGGTGACGGCAAGGAGCCCGCCCGTGTTCTTCAGGAGGCGATAGCTCAGCGGCAGGCCGCCGCTCTCTGCCCCTTCCTCGAACGGCAACAGCAGCCGCTCGGGATCCTCCATGGGTTTGTCGGCCGGCACCGGGCTGTGGAAATCCACCTGAATGTGCTGTTCGCTTTTGTAGGTCATGATCGTCAGGATGCCGTTTTTATCCATTATCTTTGCCGTGTGGGTCACGACATGAATGCAGACTTCGACCAGGATATCCGGGTCGACCCAGGCCGGGGGCAGGTCCGGGCTGAGTTCGAGGGCCCAGACCACCCCTTCCCGTTCCAGGTCGGGAGCGAGCAATCCCACGCATTCGGCCACCACGGTATTCACGGAGCATTCCCGGGGACGCATTTCGACGGGTCTGAGGTATTCTTTAATCCGGTCGAGGATCTTCTCCAGGCGCCGGGATTCCTTCAGGATGATCTCTACTTCGGGAAGGTCGGGGTATTTCTTCTGGAGCCGCAGGGCAAAGCCGCCCAGCGACATGAGCGGGTTGCGGATTTCATGGGCCACCTCGGCGGCGATTGCCCCCAGGGTCTTGAGTTTTTCCTTTTGCACGAGCGCTTTCTGGGCCGCCTCGAGCGCTACGGTCCGATCCCGGACCATCTGTTCGAGATGGTCGCGATAGTTTTTCAGTTCCTCTTCGGCCTGCCGGCGCGCGGTGATGTCGCGGATGATGGCCACGTAGGCCGTGGGCGTACCGTCGGGGGCGCGGATGGCCGAATAGGACCCCTCCATGGGAAAGATGCTCCCATCCTTGCGGACCAGGTTCCACTCGGTCCAGAAGGCAGATCCCTGCTCGATCTCTTGCTGGGCCCTCTCCCCAAAGGCAACGAGGCTCTCTTCCGAAGGATGCACAATCTGAATGGACTGCCCTTCCAGGTCAGTGCGCTCGTAGCCGAACAGGTCCAGGAAGGCCTGATTGGCGGAGACGATTCGTCTTGTCCGATCCACCAGCAGAATGGCGTCGGAAGTACTTTCCACCAGGGTCCGGTAGCGTTCTTCGGACTCTCTCAGGGCTCCCTGAGCTTCTTTGCGCTTCTTGATCTGCTTTCTCAGCTCGGCCACCTTCTTTTCCAGCTCAAGGGCCTGGTGAAGCAGGAGTTTCTCTCTTTCCTGGTAATAGTCGATGCGCTCGGTCAGCTCGCTCGGCATGACCTTCAGGTCCGCCAGAATTTCACCATAGACTTCCGACAGTTCCTGGGCTTCGCGGGGAGTGAAGATCGTCCCCTGCTGCAGCGCCTTGTGGGCCGCGGCGGACCCGATAGCCCCCGCCAGGCAGCGCTCGACTTCGTTATGCAGCGCCACCAGCTGTACAATGGAGACCTGGTCGGTGTCCTGCATGCCGGTCCGAATGAGGCATTTCTGCACCATGGCGGCCGTCTCGAGTTCGTTGAAGTACTGACCGAGGACCCTCTCGATTTCACTGATTTTCGGCGCCAGACCGATATAGGCGTCCCGACGACGGGCGTGCCGCAGGGGGACGGTGGTGTCCAGAATCCCCACGAACTCTTCAGCAAGGCCCCGTTCCTCGTCGCTGTCTTCGGCATACAGCGAGCCTGCCATATAGAGGCCGATATTGACGACCATGGTCCAGAGGACGGCGTGGCTCAAAGGGTTGAATCCGGCCAGGCCGAACAGCGCTTCCGGTTTGAGCAGGTCGATGCCCCAGGGGCCCCGATCGAGCAGTCCGATGGGCAGCCAGCCGCTCTTGACAAAGGGTGGCAGGAGCAGAGTGTAGCACCAGACGCCGAATCCCCCGGTGAGGCCCAGCAGGGCGCCGCCCCGGTTTCCCCGGCGCCAGAAGAGCCCTCCCAGGATGGCCGGCGCAAACTGCAGGATGGCGGCAAACGAAATGAGGCCGATATTGACCAGCATGTGGGACTCACCAATCCGCTCCTCGAACCAATAGCCGATGAGGATGAAGCCGGCCACGGCGCCCCAGCGGCATTTCAACAGCTGGCGTTTGACGAAAGCCAGGCGGGGCAGCCCCTGTGCCAGAGGCAGCAGGAGGTGGTTGGTGATCATGGTGGCCATGGTGACCGAACTGATCATGATCATGCCCGCAGCCGCGGAAAAGCCGCCGATGAAGACCAGCAGCGACAGCCAGGACTTGTCGTGATGGAGTGGCAGGTGCAGCACAAAAGTGTCGGCCTGCTCGATCGGCAGCCCGTCCAGCAGGCCGCCGGCTGCTATCGGGAGTACGAACAGGCTGACCAGCAACAGATAGAGCGGCAGGAGCCACATGGCTGTGAGGATGTGTTTTTCATCGTGGTTTTCGACCACCGCTACGTGGAACTGACGGGGGAGAAAGAGAATGGCCGACATGGAAAGGACCAGGTATCCTGCCCAGGTGACATAGGACGTCGCATCCCGGCCGCCAAACTGAAGCAGCTTCTGAAAGGGACTTGCAGCCAGCCGCTGCAGGAGGTCGCTGAAGCCGTCATTGAGAAAATAGGTGACATACACCCCCACGGTGAGCAGCGCGACGAGCTTGATCACGCATTCCACCGCCAGGGCCATCATCATGCCTTCATGCCGTTCCGTGGGTTCCAGTCTCCTCACCCCCAGAATGATGGTGAAAACCACCATGAGCACCACGACGATAGGGCCAACGTCCGCTCTGATCCAGGAGGCGGTGCCGGCAGCGGTTATGATTTCGAAAGTGGAAATAATGGCCTTGAGCTGGAGGGCGATATAGGGAGTGATGCCTACCAGGGCAATGACCGTGACCAGCGCGGCAATGGCCTGGGATCGCCCGTAGCGGGCGGAAATGAAGTCGGCGATGCTGGTGATCCGGCGGGTGTTCTTGAGGTGCACCAGTCGCCGCAGGACGGACCACCAGAGCATGACGGCAATGGTCGGGCCAAGGTACATGGGCAGGAAAAGTAAGCCGGAAGTGGCCGCCTGGCCCACACTCCCGTAGTAGGTCCAGGCCGTGCAGTAGACTGCCAGGGAGAGCGAGTAGACGTAGGGATTGTTGGCCGGGCTTCGGCCTGCTGCCGACTTCCGCTCGACCCAGAGGGCGACCAGGAACAAGACCGCCATGTACAGGCAGAAAACCGCCAGCACGATTCGGGAATCAAGCACCGTGTTCCTTCCGTGGTTGGCTGTCGTCGCCGGAGGCCGATTCCCGGCCGATTCTGCTCACCAGGTAGAGCAGCAGGATGGCAATGACCCAGAGCACATAAAGATAGACCAGGAAGTTGGCCGGCGGCTTCGCGCGAAAGATCGAAAGAAACGGCCAGTTCAGCAGAATGAACCCAAAAACGAACAGCAGCACGTGAAACTCGGACTGTCGCAAAAGAATTCTTAACCGTTTCAACGGGTTCATCTCCTTCCGCAGGCGGTGAAGGACTGCCCGCTCGCCGCCCGGAACCGACGACGGCAAGCGGCGCAGACGCGGGCCGCCGATTGTCGCGGCCGACCGCGTTGGTCGTGCCGGGGCCATGCCACGCCTCGCAGACAGGATCACCGCGATGCCTGCATCGTGATGGAGCTATGAACAGGATAGAGGTCAATATTCTTGGAGGTGACTTAACGATATAGAATCTCACCAGGCAGGTCAAGAAGTCTGCCGAAGGCAAAGCTTCCGTCCTGCAAAACCGGATGCCCCGGAACCATGGTTCCAGTTGGCAGTAGGCCGAATGCAATTGTTTGGACGAAACCGGCAGGTTTATGCGAAGATGATCGGGTAGAAGTCAGATCGGCATGTTTTGCAGCTCGGTGGCAGCTCGCCGGGGGCCACCTCAGCTGGAGTGTCTCAAGCCATGGATAATCTCCGCGTCGGAGTTAAAGAGCCAATCCTCCTGCTGTCCAGGGCAGCGGACAAGGTTGTAAGCCTGCAACCGGGAGCGACGATCCGGGCGCAGGTGGCGGAGGTGCTCCCGGGAGGTGAAGTCAATCTGCGCATTCAGGGCAATCTGTTTCGGGCCAAATCTTTCCTGCAGCTTCCAGAAAACGCCAGTGTCCTGCTCCGGGTAGTCGGTCAGAAAACGGGAGAAGGAGCCGCCGAGGTCCGCCTTCAGTTTCTGGAAGTGCTTCCTTCTGCCCCCGATGCTGCCGGCCAGGTGCTGCAGAAAGCGGTTGCGGATCCTTTGGCGCTAATGACCCAGGAGCTGGCATCGAGGCTGGCCGTCAAGACCCAGAGTCCAGCAGGACTGGCGGCGACTGTGGAGAATCTGCTGAAGGCGCTTCCCGACACTCCGGCGAGAATCCCGGCGGAGACTCGCGAACGCCTCATGACTCTCCTTCAGACAAGCCTGCGGACTACCGGAGAAAGCATCGAGGAGCGGATGACGGCGCTCCTGCGCCAGTTTGGGGACCGGGATTGGCCGCCGATGCGCGAACTGGCCGGCATCAAGGCGCAAGTCTTTGCGGATATCGAAACGATCTCACAATTCTCTCTGCAATCGACTCTGACCAATACCGGCGTGGGCCTGGAGGCGAGGCTGAGGGCCCTGGCGGAAGGCACTGCCCTGATGGGCGAACGATTGCCGGGGAAGCCGCCGAGCGCATTGGGCGCCGAGCAGGCCGCCGGGTCCGGCCCTCTCCCAGCAGAAGTCAAGGAAGCGCTGGTACGGCTGAACCAGCAGGGCGTGCCGTTGCCGCCGGAGGTGAAGCAGGCGTTGGTGCAGATGGACCTGGCGGGTCCGAATCTGCCGGTGGAGCTCAAGGAAGCGCTGGTGCGGCTGAACCAGCAGGGCGTGCCGCTGCTGCCGGAGGTGAAGCAGGCGTTGGTGCAGCTTGAGCCTCAGGCTCCGCCGCTCCCGCCGCCATCACTGGCTGACCCCCTCCAATCTGATTTCAAAGCGAGGTTGTTACAGATCCGGGAGATGGTTCTGGATCAGCAGGCCCAACTGCTCAAGCTCGACCTGTCTGATAGAATCGCGAACGCTGGGCCCTTGCAGGAAGAGAAGACGGTCCTGGACCAGATGCTGAAGTCCATCGACGGACTGCTGCAGGATGTGGAAACCTTCCAGCTGCTGTCCAAACTCACCGATTCGTTCTACACCTTCCTGCCCTTTGTCTGGAAGGGACTGAAAGAAGCGGATCTTGCCTTCAAACGCAGCGGCGGCGGCCCCGGTGGCCGATCCTACTACTGCCTCGTGCACCTCGAACTCGAAGAACTTGGCAAGCTCGAGATCGTTGCGATGATGGCCGGCGCCGAATTCTATGTGACCTTCAAGAGCGACCATGACTCATTCCGCTCGGTTTTAAAGGCCCATCTGAACGAACTGCAGGGACAGTTTGCCGCGAAGGGGCTCAAACTTGGGCTGGTCAGCTTCCATGACATGGAGGAAAAGCAGCCTGCGCCGTTCGAACGGCTCGAATCGTTCGAGAGCCTCGTCAGCATCAGGATCTGAGGCTGGAGACCATCCCGTGGATGAAAAGCGAAAGAAAGCGGTTGCGCTCCAATACCGGCACCAGGTTGATCGAGCTCCCAAGGTGGTGGCCAAAGGTCAGGGGATCATCGCCGACCGGATCATCGAGATTGCCGCGGAACACAACATTCCGCTGAAGAGAGATCCGGCCCTCATTGAAGTCCTGTCAAAAATGGAGCTCGAACATGAGATTCCACCCGAGCTCTATCGGGCGGTGGCGGAAATCCTGGCCTACGTCTATAAGATGACCGGGAAGCTCTAGCGATACGCATCTTTCCTGTGGCGGATGGATATATAACATTAATACTGCCGCCTACGTCATCAATCGCATACAGGACTCGATAGTTTCCCACCCGAATGCGCCACAGATTGTTTTCACCACGCAATTTGCGGGAACCCCGTGGACGAGGTGCTCGCGCCAGCAGTTCTATCTTTGGAAAGAGGCTGTTTACCGTTGAGGCGTCAAAGGATTCAAGCTCCTTTCGGGCACTGCGGGCAAAGGTAACCTGATACTCACGCATTGAGTTTACCCTGTTTCTGCAGTCTCTTTCTTACTGCCGCAAGGGACTCGCGGGGTTCCTTCCCCCTCTTCTCCGCAATCAGCATGTCGTAGATATCTTCCCAGAGATCACCGTGCTCTTTGAGGTCAATGAGAACTGAAGTTTTGTCTCCCCTTTCGTTGACCATGAACTGAATGCCCTTAATTGGCATTGCCTCCTTTCCAAAGCGTGTCTCCGTTGAAAAAAGCTCGCTCCACCGCGGCCCTGCAGGGGAGCGAGAGCGCTCATGCCGCTGGTGGAATGCCTTGTTCGTCCCAGCCGCGCAGGTGGTAGTAGTCCTTGAGCATCCGTTCCAGTTCCGCCTCCGTCAGGGCCTGGCCGGTGGGGAGGGTTTCCCGGTGGAGGCGCTTGGGCAGGCGGTCCTGCTCGGGCTGAAGGCCTTCCCGCAGATTGAACTGGCGCGTCATGGTGGCGATGGCGGTGGCCTTCTTTCGCAATTCTTCCCTGGAAGCCGGGAGGCCGGTGACCAGGCCGATGACTTTTTCGAGTTCCTCCCAGGTATAAAGGTCACGGTAGAAGCGGCATAAAATCAGGGTATCGAAGATCGTCAGGCGGTCTTCGAACTCGGTCAGCAGCTCAGCCTTGCCTTCAACGGCATCGGCGGGAATCATGCCCGACAGTTCAGGCTTGTAGAAAGTGGTCCGCAAATGGCAGGCGCCACGGTCGGAAGTGGCGTAGGAAAGGCCCATGCCCTTGAGGGTTCGCGGATCATACCCGGCCGGTTCCAGGCCTTTGACATGGATGGCAAGGTCCTCCAGACCCCAGGTTTTGGCGGCGTGCACGATGCCTTCCGCCAGGATATCGCCGATGCCGTCGCGCCGGCTGATGGCCTGCAGCAGTTCGGCCACCTTTTCCGGCCGGCCGTAATCGATATCATAGTCAACCTTGCCGCGCCGTACGGCCTCGATGGTAAAGGCACAGAGGTTGCCGGCGGTGATGGTGTCCATGCCGAGACGATCGCAGAGGTCGTTGATATGGATAATCTCCTCCATCTCATCGATCAGGCACAGCCCGCCGAAGGCGTAGATGGTTTCGTATTCAGGCCCCTCCAGCACCAGTCCGGCATGTCGGCCCTTCTTGACCGTAGTCAGGCGGCCGCAGGCCATGAGGCACTTGGCGCAGGCGTTGGGCTTGACCTCATGTTCCTGGTGCAGGGTCTGGCCGCTGATCTTTTCCCAGTGTTCAAAGGTGCCTTCCGCCCAATAGCGAGTCGGGAAGGCCTGGGCCTTGTTCATGACGGCAACCATCATGGTCGTGCCGAGCGCCTTATAGGCCTTGACTCCCGGATGCTCGGCGTTGGTCTTGCCGAAGGCTTTGGCGTATTGGGCCACCCCCTCGGCGTCGTGGAGGGGGCGCCGGGCATCCCCCTGAAACACGACAGCCTTGAGCAGCTTCGATCCCATCACGGCGCCAACCCCGGTACGGCCGGCCGACCGCCATTTGTCGTTTTCAATGACGGCGAACCGCACCAGGTTCTCCCCCGCCGGACCAATCACCACCGCCCCCGGTTTGTGCTCACCTTCCCGTTGAACCGTGAAACGCTTCTTGACCTCCACTTCGGTTTCATAAGTGTCGGCCCCCCACAGGTCGGAGGCATCGAAAAACTCAGCCCCCCCGGGATGAACCGAGACCACCAGCGGCTGGCTGGCCTGCCCGTAGAAGAGTACCGCATCAAAACCCGCGGCATCGACCGCCTCCGGCGCTTTGCCACCGGCATAGGATTCGGAGTATAGCCCGGTCTGGGGCGATTTGGTGAAAACCCCATAGCGGCTGCTTCCCCAGATGCGGCTCCGGCAGATCGGGCCGGTGGCGAAGATCAAATGGTTCTCCGGGGCAAAGGGGTCCACCCCCGGCGGATTCCTGTCGAGCAGGAGCCGCGTCGCCAGCCCCTTGCCCCCGAGGCAGGCCGCCTGGATCTCATCGGCCACCGGCTCGATCCGATAACGCCGGGCCGTGAGATTCACCAACAATATACGTCCGTAAAAGCCATGCATGGTTGACTCCTTAAAGAGGTGAGGCGTGAGGCGTGAGGGGTGAGGCGTGAGGGGTGAGGCGTGAGGGGTGAGGGGTGAAGGGTGAAGCTGAGGACTTGGGGTTGCTTTCTTTTCCAAAGCTTCGAATGTCCGCAGGCGCTCTGGTATTACCCACAACCCATGACCTATCACCTGTTACCTTCAAACTGTAACCCATCAACTAATCACCTATTCACCCACAACTCCTCACGCCTCGCCTACAGTCCCAGATACGCGGTTTTAATGTGCGGATCGTCCAGCAGCTTCTGAGCGGGGCCTTCCATGACTGAGCGCCCGTGTTCCAGGACATAGGCCCGGTCGCTCAGGCTCAGTGAGTGCATCACATCCTGTTCCACCAGGACCACCGTGGTGCCCTGATCGGCGATCTTGCGGACGGTTTCGAAGATGTTCCTGGTCAGCAGGGGTGCCAGGCCCAGGGAAGGTTCGTCGAGCATGAGCAGTTTGGGTTTGGCCATGAGGCCCCGGCCGATGGCCACCATTTGCTGTTCGCCGCCGGAGAGGGTCATGGCCAGTTGCGATTCCCGCTCGCGAAGGCGCGGCAGCAGCTCGTAGACCGCCTCGATGGTGGTTTCCTTTTCCCGGTCGGCCCGGCTGTTGTAGGCGCCGACCACGAGGTTGTCCTTGACGCTCATGAGCGTGAACAGGCGGCGCCCTTCGGGTACCTGGACCACGCCTCGTTCGACGATGGCTTCCGGCGGGGCCTTGTGGATGGGAGCTCCCTCGAACCGAATCTCGCCCCGCCTGGGCGGCACCAGGCCGGATATGCAGCGCAGAAGGGTCGATTTGCCGGCCCCGTTGCCGCCGATGATGCTCACCACTTCGCCTTCGTTGACGTGGAGCGACAGCTCGAAAATGACCTGAACATCGCCGTAGAAAACGTCGATATTCTTGACTTCAAGAAACGGCATATTCTTCTCCCAGGTAGGCCTTGATCACTTTCTCGTCCGAAGCCACTTCCTTGGGGGGACCCTCGGAAATCTTCTGCCCGAAATGGATGACCACTACCCGGTCGGATAGGGCCATGATCGCGCGCATGATGTGTTCGATGATGAAGATGGTGATACCTCGGTCGCGCAACCCCCGGATAATCTTGACCATTTCGTCCACTTCCGTCGGCCGGAGACCGGCCATGACCTCGTCGAGGAGCAGCAGTTTGGGGTCCGTGGCCAGGGCTCGCGCAATTTCGAGGCGTTTACGGTCGGCGATGGTCAGGTTGCCGGCTTTGACGTCCTTCTTTTCGTACAGGTTCAGGGCCTTAAGGGCCTCGACGGCCTTGCTTTCCGCGGCCGAGCGTTTGTCGGTGGTCACGTAGCTTCCCACCATGACGTTATAGAGGACGGTCTTGGAGGTGAACGGTTTGACAATCTGGAAGGTGCGGGCGAGGCCCTGCCGGCAAAGGTCCCAGGGTTTGACGTTATTGATGCGGGCGGCGTCGAAGAAGATCTCTCCTTCGGTGGGGGGATAGACGCCGGCGATGCAGTTGAAGACGGTGGACTTGCCCGCACCGTTGGGGCCGATCAAGCCTAAAATCTGGCCCTGCTCGATGCTCAGATTCAGACTGTCCACCGCCCGCAGGCCGCCGAAATCTTTCACCAGGTCTTTCAAATCGAGCATCATCATGGCTGCCTCCTCAGTCAGCGCGGGCGGGTTGGGTCGTCATGCGGTCGAGGAACCGATGGTAGAGCTTGGTGAGGGGTTCCTGGAGGCCACGGGGTTGGAAGATCATCACGAGAATCAAGAGCACGCCGAAGATGATCAGGTGCAGGCCGGGCAGTTTGGCGCCAAAATAGATCCGGCAGAGATCGCTCACCGGTCGCAGAATGATGGCCCCCAGTACCGGTCCCGCAATCGAGCCGCGCCCGCCGATGAGGGCGATGAAGGCGATTTCGAAGGAAACGTCGAGGGACATGACACTTTTGGGGTGGATGAAGAGGGTGAACTGGGCCCAGAAAGTCCCGGCGAGGGCGGTCAGAAAGGAGCTCATGGCCATGGCGATGAGCTTGCAGCGGGCGACGTTGACCCCCAGCGCCATGGCCGCTTCGGGTTCTTCGCCGCCCGCGCTCAGATAGTAGCCCAGCTTCGACCGCGAAATGAACCAGGTGAGGGCCAAAACGGCGATGAGCATCACCAGGATGATGTAGTAATAGGGCTCCTTCTCGGCGAACATGAAGTTGGTCAGGCCCGTGTTGAGCGGCGGGATCTGCAGGCCGCGGGGACCGTTGAGCTTGAACGGCCCGAGATACTCGATGTTTTCCACCATGACCCGGATGCCTTCGGCAAAGGCGATGGTGGCAAGGGCAAAATAAGCCCCGCGCATCTTGAAGGTGGGCAGACCGATCAGCACCCCCACCACCACCGCCAGGCAGCCGCCGACGATCATGCCGAGCCACGGGCTGATGCCGTACTGGAGTGCCAGCACGGTCGAGGTATAGGCGCCAATGCCGACAAACGCGGAATGACCCAGGGGCAACACGCCGGCAAAACCACCGACCAGGTTCCAGCTCGTGGTCAGGTAGGCGTATAGAAAGAGGAGCACCAGGATATGAAGATAAGTGGGACTCCGAACCACCAGTGGCAACCCGAACGCAATCACTCCTACCAGCAACAAAGAAAGGGACTGCAGCTTTGCTCGTGTCATCCGCTCCCTCTACCAATCGTATTTAACGCCGAACAACCCCGACGGCTTGACAAACAGGACCACGAGGAACAACGCATAGACAATGGCCTCCGTCCAGGTGGCTGCCATGAACTGCGGTCCCACGGATTCGATCACCCCGACGATGATGCCCCCGAGGATGGCTCCGCCAATGCTGCCCAGGCCGCCGAGGACGACGATGATAAAGCCCTTGATGTCGAACAGAACGCCAACGCTGGGGAAGACATTGTAAAACGGAACCAGGGTTACCCCGGCAATACCGGCGATGGCGGTCCCGATCCCAAAGGCCACATTATAGATGCGGTACTGGTTGATGCCCATCAGACTGGCCGCTTCCCGGTCGAGGCTGGTGGCACGGATGGCCCGCCCCAGGCGGGTTTTCTGGAAAAACCAGTAGATCGCCGCAGCCGTCGCGAGGGCCGTGACGAAGCCCCAGAGCTTCGGTACGGATAGCATCATGCCGCCAAATTCGAGCATCTTGCCGCGCAGGGGGTTGTCCTGCAAGGTTCGGTATTGAGGGCCGAAGATGAGCAGCGACAGATTGTCGAGTACGTACCAGACGCCGGTGGTGACAATGATCACCGTGATGGGTTCACGAACGTCTTTTTCCGCCTTGAAGATCGGCTTGATGATGATGTCCTGCAGGTAGTAGCCAAAGCAGTACATCACCGGCGCGACCACGATCAGGGACAGATAGGGGTGGATCCCGGTCAGGGCCACCGCCCAGTAGGCGGCGTACATGCCCACCATGAGCAGCGAACCGTGGGCAAAGTTGATCACCTTGAGCACACCGAAGATGACGGTGAGGCCCATGGCGGTCAGACCGTAAATAGAGCCGATCAGGATGCCGTTGATGGCGTCCTCGAGAACATACAGCATATGCGTCTCCAACCGGGCGCAGGGGGACGGACAGCTTCATCATCCACAAAGTCACACGAAGTCACACGAAGAAGCACTCTGGTGTTCTTCGTGCGCTTCGTGTCCGTCGTGGCGAAAATGGCTGTTCCGGCCAGGCACCTACTTCTGGGGGGCCGGAAAAACCGGGGTGTAGCCGGTGCGGCGGGCCGATTTGGGCCAGACCGTCAAGCGTTCGAAGCCCTTCCCGATATCATTGATCTGCACGATGCACAGGGCGGCGTTCTTGTTCTGACCGGTTTCGTCGAACTCGATGGCATCGTAGGAAGCCACCATGGCCGGCCCACTGGACAGCTTGGTTGCCGCCAGAGCGTCGCGAATGGCTTTGGGGTCGAGCGAGCCGGCGCGTTCCAGGGCGTCTGCCAGGACGTACATGGCCACGTAGGCGTCGACTGATTCACCGGCGGGATTGTAACCGCACTTGGTCCGGAACTTTTCGTTGAAGGCCGGGACGCCGGGCTTGCCCACATCCATTTCCCACTCAACGATGTCGAATACATACTGAGCGTTCTTATCGCATGCCTTCAGGTAGGAAGGATCGGCATGACCGCCGCCGCTGCCGATGATCGCCTTGGGTTTGACCTTGTACTCGGCGAGGGTGTTGGTGAGCAGGATGGCGTCCGCAGCATTGGAGGTCAGCAGCAGGACGTCGGGGTTGGCGCGCTTGATCTTCTGGACCACCGGGCTGAGATCAGTGGCGGTTGAAGGGTAGGGCTCATCCAGCACCACCTTGTAGCCGTCTTTCTCAGCGAGCTTCTTCCAGCCCTCGGCGAAGCCTTTTCCCCAGTCACCGTTCTCGTACACCAGCGCCACCGTTTCGATCTTGCTATTGGTTTCCTTGGCCATGTCCTTCAGGAACGCAAACTGGTCACGCGTCCACCAGCTGTCCTTGGCGGCGATCCGGAAGACCGTCTTGAAGCCCTGTTCGGTGATTTTGTCGGCTACCGATACGGGGACAATGAAGGGGATGCCGTAGCGCTCGGCCACCGCGGTGGTGGGATAGGTGACCGAAGAATTCCAGCAGCCGGTCAAGACGTGAACCTTTTCGGTGTTGATCAGCCGTTCCGCTTCGGCCACGCCCTTCTCGGGCTTGGACTCGGAATCGGCATAAACCATCTCGATCTTGGCGCCCCCAAGCGACTTGATGCCGCCGGCGGCGTTGATTTCCTCGACGGCCAGGTCACGCGCGCACTTGCCCTGCTGTCCCACCGAGGCGGAAGGTCCCGAAAGGGGTTCGATGTTGCCGACCTTGACCACCTTGTCGGCGGCAAGCACCGCCGGAGCATTCCCCAGCAAGCCGATAAACCCAATAACCGCAACCATCACGAAAACACTTCTCCATAATGCCCTGCTTGTCATAGAATTCCTCCCTGTTAAGATGATCGTTTCCTTTACCCTTAGCCCTGCCTTTCCTCTAACACCAAATATCATCGCATCCTAGTTCAGCGCGGCAAAAGTTCGGCACCCTTACCCATGTTGCGTTTCGCTCCACTCAACGCAACCTACCATCATCGCGTTGGGGCCGATGCTCTCCGTTGCGGTGAATGAACATGAAACGCAACGGCAAGGGGAACAGCAAGACACGTGCCCTGAGCGGTTTAAGACTTATGCCACGCTGTACCAGTCCTAACCGCTGTGGGACGCCCACCTCACCCCTGGCTTCCGTAGGCATAGAAGGTGATGTCTTCCGGCAGCCCAAGCTCGAGGAAGGCGTGCATGATTTTGTCGCTGCGGCCGGGGCCGAATTTGATAATGAGCACCATGCACCCACGGGCCTGGTCGCGCAGCACCTGGCGCTCGTAGAAGCCAAAATCCATCTGCGCGAGCGCCTCAAAAACCTCCCGGAAAGCCATCTCCACCTGCCCCTCACTGCGCCTTTCGAACACCATGTAGCTGTAGGCCGGATCAAGCCCTCGCTTGATCTTTTCGAAAGTATCGGGGTGAGGTTTGGCGCCGGCCGTTGTCATAAGAAGCACTCTGCTTGGTCCTGGGTGCAGAAAAAAGCGCCTGCGATCACCGCCAGGAAACGAAGGTCCCAAAATGGTTTCTTCATGTGACTTGAGGGACGGGATCAAACCACCGCAATGGCCGTCGCCAGGGCCCTCACCGCGAAAGGACGGTCAGCCCTTCCTCCATGATGGCCAGGCCGCGCTCCAGTTGCTCGTCGGTGATCACGAGCGGCATCAGGGTGCGGATCACATTGCTGAAATTACCACAGGAAAGGATGACCAGCCCCCTTTCATAACAGAACTTCACCAGCGCTTTGGCCACATCCGCTGCCGGCTCTTTGGTCTCCCGGTCTTTGACCAGCTCGAGGGCGAGCATGGGGCCAAGGCCGCGCACGTCGCCGATGATCTCCAGGCGTTGCTGCATCGCGTCGAAATGCTGCCGCAGTTTCCGGCCAAGCGCCTGCGCCCGGTCAAGGAGCCGTTCTTCCTCGAAGATCTCCAGGACCGCCAGGGCGGCTCGACAGCAGACCGGATTCCCACCGTAAGTCCCCCCTAGACCGCCCACCTGGGGTGCGTTCATCATTTCCGCCCGGCCGACGACGGCGCTGAGCGGCATACCGGCTGCCAGGCTCTTGGCGCTCAGGACGAGATCAGGTTCAACCCCCCAGTGTTCCATGGCAAACATCTTGCCGGTGCGGCCAATGCCGCTTTGAATCTCATCGGCAACAAAGACAATGCCATTATCCCGGCAAATCTTGAGCAGCCTGGGGAAGTACTCGGGCGGCGGGGTAATGAAGCCGCCTTCGCCCATGACCGGTTCCGCGATCAGGGCGGCTGTGCTTTCGCCGGCCACCTGGCCGATGAAGAAGTCCTTGAGGTAGTCGGCGCAGGCCACGTCGCAGGCCGGGTAAGTGAGGCCGAACGGGCAGCGATAGCAATAGGCGCAGGGCATGCGGTAGACGTCGGACATGAAGGGGCCGAACCCGAATTTGTAGGGCTTGACCTTGCTGGTGAGGGTCATCGCCAGATAAGTCCGACCATGAAAGGCATTGTCGAAACAGATGACGCCCGCCCGCTTGGTATAGTGGCGAGCGACTTTGACCGCATTCTCCACGGCCTCGGCGCCCGAGTTGGCAAATATGGCCATTTTGGGAAAACCGCCCGGAGTCAGGCCGCACAACTTTTCCGCGAGCCTGACGTAGACTTCGTACATGACAATGTGAAAGCAGGTGTGGGTAAACTTCGCAGCCTGGTCCTGGATGGCGGCGATGACTCGAGGGTGGCTGTGGCCCACATTCATGACGCCAATGCCGCCCGCAAAGTCAATCAGCTCCCGGCCGTCGACATCATGCAGCAGAGCCCCCCTGGCCTGACCTGCAAAATACGGGGTGACGTTGAAAGGGCCCTGGGGAACGAAATTCGCCCGCAGCTCTGCCAGCTGCGTACTGATTTGGGTACTGGTCATAACAACTCCTGTCGATTTCTGATATGGCATACTATGACGAAAGCCCGGCCGAAGCCCGGCGCGGGTGACGGGTCATGCCAGGGCAATTCGCGTGCCAAGCTATGCTGATTCGAAGTCCCGGCATCCTCGGCCAGCTTGTCGCCGCACCAGCAGCGGGAAAATGAGTTGCTTCTGATTTGTTAATGAATCAAAAGCCACGGCAAAGGAAGTGTTTATCGGCAGGGAAGGGAACCCAAAGTGTGATTCATTCATGCATCGGACGCGGAGAAAGCTCGTATTTCTTCAGCTTCCGGACGACGGTCGGCTGGCTGATTCCCAGATGTCGCGCGAGTTCCCGGGTCGTCTTGAACCGGCTTAGAGCCTTCTCCAACATCTCTCTTTCCA
>Ga0255347_1001036_pt1 | contig 47347 bp, 39 predicted proteins | sample wastewater_treat_2_FD_192479 | JGI IMG/M metagenome (GOLD analysis project Ga0255347, IMG submission 192479) | Wastewater microbial communities from Lulu Island WWTP, Vancouver, Canada - plant24 | ecosystem: Engineered > WWTP > Wastewater > Unclassified | place: Canada: Vancouver, British...
GTTCTCTGCGACGAAACGGAAAGCACGCGGCTATCGCTCGACCAAGAATCTGCTCACCATGCTCTATTTCGTGGCAGGTAAGCTCCGCATCCCATGCTACTGATTCCACTGAAAACGTCGAAGAAGCTTTCATAAGGCTTCTGGTCATTGCTATGGGCGACTTTTCTATTTGCTAAACCGAGCTCGAATGTCTGTCAAACACTAGTTACCCACTTGCCGCGTGGCAACTGTGCGTCTCCTCGCACAGCGTCCTCCCGTGAACCCGGCGGGTTCAGATTTGAGATTTCAGATTTCAGATCTTGATCCTCCGTGCGCTCTCAACCGTCTGAATGTCAACCCGCCCCGTGAACCGTGCATCGGATTCTTGTCGGTATTCTGTCGCCCGGTGAGGGCACCGGTCCTACAACGGATGGAAGCTCCCGCTGTATCCGACTCGCAGACGGTACTATCGGCTCTGGGCCATTCCCATTCCCAACTCGGCGCGCGCTGTCTCGATCCACTTCCGGACGGCCTCAACCGCAGACTCGATCTTGACAGGGTTGACGGCGCCGCCGCGCGGTTTGATCTCGATTTCGCCCCGTGCCAGGGATTTCTCTCCCACAGCCACCCGGAGCGGAAACCCGACCAGATCGGCGTCTTTGAATTTCACCCCCGGACGATCATCGCGATCATCAAGAATCACCTCGATCCCGGCCTCGATGAGGGCTGCATAGACCCGCTCCGCGCACTGCATGACTGGGCTGTTGGGCGCGACGCTCAGCGGGGTGATGCAGACCTCGAACGGGGCGACGGAGAGCGGCCAGACGATGCCGTCCTTATCGTGGGATTGTTCGATCACCGCTTGGAGGGTGCGTGTGACGCCGATGCCGTAACACCCCATCACGCAAGGGTGTTGCGTCCCCGATTCGTCCAGGTACAGGGCGTTGAGTTTCTCGCTGTACTTGGTGCCCAGTTTGAAAACGTGGCCCACCTCGATGGCGCGCCGGACCTTGAGCGGCTGACCGCTCGCGACGCACAACTCGCCCGCCTGCACGGTGCGCAGGTCCGCCCAGCGGGTCACGCGGATATCGCGTTCGATCCGGACGTGCCGGAAGTGGTGACCGTCCTCATTCGCGCCGGTGGTCATGCCGCCCGCGCCCCGCAACGCCTCGTCCGCATAGACGGGCAGGGAGGCGGCCTCGCCTTTGAGGGTGTCGGCGATCGCGCCCAAGCTGCCCGGATGCGCCCCCAGCACGGGCGCGATCTCGTCGGCGGTTGCCGGGCGGAGCTGGTTGGTGCCGAGCGCGCCGGCGAGTTTGGCCTCGTTGAGCTGATCGTCCCCACGAAGAAGCACGAGCGCCAGCTTGCTCTCGACCACATAGACCAGGGTCTTGATCTGCTGGTGGGGCGCCACGTGGTGCGGCGCCCGGCTCAGCGCCTCGATCGTGACCACGCCCGGCGTCGGGAACTTCTCGAGCGCCGCTCCGCTGTCGGCTTGGGGCGTTGGAATCACCGGGCCGCGGCTGGCCGCTTTTTCGATGTTCGCGGCGTACTGGCCCGATTCGCAGTAGACGACCTCATTTTCGCCCGATGCGGCCGGGACCATGAACTCGTGCGAGAACTTGCCGCCGATCACCCCGGTATCGGCCTCGACCGCCATGGCCCGGAGGCCGCAGCGGCGGAAGATGCGCGTGTAGGCGTCGTACATCTTCTGGTAACTGGCCTGCGCGGCTTCGTCGCTGACGTCGAAACTGTAGGCGTCCTTCATGATGAACTCCTTGGCGCGCATCAGGCCGAAGCGCGGGCGGATTTCATCGCGGAACTTGGTTTGAATCTGGTAGAAGTTGCGCGGCAGTTGGCGGTAGGAGCTGATCTCGCCGGCGACAAGGGTGGTGATCACCTCCTCGTGCGTGGGGCCGAGCAGCCATTCTTTGTTGGCGCGGTCCCGCACCTTGTAAAGAACCTCGCGCGCCGAGACGTAGCGGCCGCTCTGCTGCCAGATGTCTGGAGGCTGCAGCGCGGGCATGAAGACCTCGATGGCCCCCGCCCGGTTCATCTCTTCGCGCACGATCTGCTCGATCTTGCGCAGCGCCCGCAAGCCCATCGGCAGGAACGTGTAGAGCCCCCCCGTGAGCTTGCGCACCAGTCCTGCGCGAACCAGCAACTGATGGGAAATAATCTCGGCGTCAGCCGGATTTTCCTTGAGAGTGGGAATGAAGGTGGACGTCCAGCGCATGACCCTGCTCACTTGACGGTGTTGACCAGCGGGGCCAGGCCTTGGATGCGGACCTCGAGACGGTCGCCCGACTCGATTGGGCCCACGCCGCTGGGCGTGCCGGTCAGGATCAAGTCCCCGGGGAGCAGGGTCAGGTTGGTTGAGATGAAGCTGACGAGCCTGTAGCAGTTGAAGAGGAGCTGGCTGGTGTTCGAGTTCTGCCGCAACTGCCCGTTCTGAAAAAGCTGAATGGTCAGATCGTGCGGATCGATCTTCGTCTCCACAGACGGACCGACCGGGGTGAAGGTGTCGAACGACTTGCAGCGCGCCCACTGGCTCTCCGCGTTCTGAATGGTCCGATCGCTGATATCTTGCGCCGCCGTGTAACCGAAGATATACCGGGCCGCCGCCGCGGGCGTGACGTTGCGCACACGCCGGCCAATCACAATCGCCAGCTCAGCCTCGAAATCGACCCGATGCGATGGGAACGGAATCTCGATCTTGGCGCCATCCGCAATGAGCGAGGTCGGAGCCTTGAACCAGAATAACGGCTCCTTGGGCAGCGGCTTGCCGGTCTCCCGCGCATGATCGGCATAGTTCAGCCCCACCGCAATCACTTTCGAGGGAACAACCGGCACCAGAGTCTTCACCCCTTTGGGCGATACCGGCTTTTTCTCGAAGGACGGCGACCCGAAGACGTCGCCGAGCAGTCGGAACAGCTCGCCGTCGACGACCTTGGCATGGAACACCTCGTCGCCCTTCTGAAATCGGCCAATGGCTGCCATAAAAGTGGCCGAGTCTAGCCATCTGGACGGCCTCTTCGCAAGCTGAAAGTCAGGGAGCGCGACGACGTCACGGTTATTTCATAAAAATTCCTGAAGGGTTGCTGTTGTTGAAGTTGGAAATAGCGCTCATCAATTGGCGTGGTTTGGGGCGTAGTAGGCGTGCGATGATCTCGACAAACCACTGTCAAATTAAGAACCTGCCACTTTCTCTATCCCACGACATTCACCTTCAAATCCCGCATCGTCGCCAACTCCTCCAACGCTCCCAAGCCCCGCATCGGTCGCGCCCCGTCACGCCGCCTCGCCCCAAACCGATCCCGGTACTCCCGGAATACCTCGTTCACGTAGTTCCGCGACCCCAGCACCACTCCGTCGCTGAAATACCTCACCCGCAGCCGCAACACCTGGCCCAGCTTCAACTGCCCCTTCCTCTTCAACTCACGCCGGATTCCCTCCGCATCCAGCACCACCTTGCCCGCACTCCCAGCACTCCCGCTGCTCACCAAAAGCACCTGCCGATATTCCCTCCCCACCCTCTCCCAATCCCCCCACCCATAGATGCTCCCCAACCCCTTGCGCGCCAATCCATTCCCCCCAACGGCCTCCGCGTACCCGCACCACCGGTACTCCTTGGGATCCTTCACCAGCCCTCCTCGCACACCATTCAAGTCCACGTACGCCGCCACAGCCTGCACCGCGCTGGGTTGATCCTCCACCAACACGCTCTTGAACCGCTCCGCCCACAGCGTCCCGTACCGGTTCTGTTGCCGGTTGTACCACTTGCTGAACCGCTGCTTGAGTTCCTTCATGAACGCCGACACATCCCCCATCCGCTCCCGCAACCCCTCCCGCAAATCCTCGGGCAGCACCCCCTGCTCCTCCAACGCCTTGCGCAGCGTTTGCACGTAGAGGCTCTTCTTGCCGTAGAACTTGAGCGCCCGATCCACCAGTTGCGCGTCGCTGGCCCTGTTCTGGGCCCCTATGCGCACCAACAGATGGATATGGTTGGACATCAGGCAGTAGGTGATGATCTCCACCCCGCTGAAAGCCGCCTGTTGCCAGAGCATCTCTCGCAGCTTCTCCTTCTCCAGCGGCCCCAAAAGCCTCTGCCCGCCCACCACACGCGACATGCAGTGATACACCGCCCCACGCCCGCTGATCTTGATCCGCGCCATCCGCATAGGAAACCTTTCGTTCAACTCACTCCACCACCACTGCCCTTGCCGCAGACACATGCACGCCAAAACAGAAGGCGTGTCAACAATTAGAAACCTGTCACTTCATCTTTCTCTCAATCCCCCCACATAGATATAGATAAGTACGAACCTGTCACTTTATCCGCGCCAAGCGCCGGCTGTGGCCCAGGAAAGAGATGACCACCAATCACACGATTCATGTTTCCCCTCGAATTCGTGTCATTCATGATTCGAGGTTCGCCTCTCGATGTCGCGTGAAGACATCCCTGGGTTGCCTGATTTTGCCTGATTTGCCTTGAACGGCCTTCAGGGATCGGACATGGTTCACATCGTCGGAAAGGCAATGCTTGACAATCGTACCAGTACCAAGTTGCGCCCTGGCAGAAGCCCTTAACCAAGGAACCAAGAAGGCAGCAAACACCATGCGAAACACCAAAACACTTTGGCGCCTGTTCGCGAGCGCCTTGCTGGCTGCCGCGACGAGCGTGTCGGCCGTGAGCCAGGGGTTCATCGCGAACCCCAGCTTCGAGAACAACTTCACCCAGCCCTGGCCCTTCTATGGGACCATCGACAACTGGAACAGCACAGGGGGCGGGTCGGGCGTGAACGAGAACGCCGGTCCGTTTCACAACAGCGGCACACCCGTCCCGGACGGCCTGCGGGTCGGCTTTCATCAGGGAGCCGGCACCCTGTCCCAGGACATCGCCGGACTGACTGCAGGGAAACAATACTGGATCCAGTTCCGCTACGATGCGCGGAGCGGCAGCGACCTTGATCTGGCGGTCAGGTTCTCGACGATCAACTGGGGTGGAGCGATGGACGAGACCCTCGCCACCATGTTGAAAGTCAAGCCGGCCACACTGACCGGCTCGCCCTATTACTCCTGCACCGTGCCGTTTACCCCCGATTTCGAGATGGGCACGCTCACCTTCGACATCACCACCCGCGGTGATTCGACCGTTTTGTTGGATGCCGTGACAATCGTCCAGCGTGACGCGGGCAATTTCACGGTGATGAACCCCAGTTTCGAGGCCAGCGGCGCGGTCTACGATGGCGCTCCCAGCGTCGGCGCCGATTGGCCGGCGATCAGCGGTTGGGTCAAGACCGGCGTCGCCGGCGTGGATGACGGCACCGGCGGACGGGCGGACAACGGCGCCATTCCCGACCAGGCCCTGGTGGCCTTCATCGCCGACGAGGGATCTCTCACACAGACCCTCAGGCCCCTGGTGCCAGGAAACGATTATCAGCTTGCGTTCGCATACAACGCCACCTCGGGTGCCACGGCTCACCTCCAGGTGAGCGTCGACGGCACGGTCATCTGGGAAAAGGATGTGTCCGCGGTGGGAGGCGGGGCGGACTACGCCCGGCAGACCGTTACGTTCAAGGCGGCGGCAAGCACCGCCCAGATCGGCTTTGCCAACACGGCGGCCGGCGCCACGGTGCTCCTGGACGACGTCAAGGTCTTGGGCGAAACAGGATCGGCTATGCCTCCGATGGACATGACCCCGGCGAAGATAGCTTTGCGCATCGGGGAAGAAGGCACGGCAACAATCACGGTTCCGCCTGAGCGCCTGGCCGAGGGACCTGCCGTCGTCAAGGTGCGCAGCGGAAACACAACCGTCTTCGTCTTGCCCGACGCGGACGCCAGCGGGACGGTTAGCCTGGCATTCGAAGGCGCCACAACCACCCAGTCCTTCAAGATCCGAGGCGTCGCCGTCGGCAACGCCGTCGTCGAGATCACCGATCCGGACGGAACGCCATTCCCGGCGGACATCACCGCCGTGTTCGTGGCCGGGACGACCTTCGTCCTAAACCCCAGCTTCGAAGTCGACAAGGACAATGGCGTCGGCACGGCCGCGGTCTCCTGCTGGACCACCGGCGGCGCCAACATTGGCATGGCGGGGACGGGCAATCCCTTCCTGTCCGCCGCGGACCTGACCATCCCGGATCGGCGTCAGGTGCTGCGAATCCAGGGCGGGGGCGGGACGGTATCCCAAATGATCAAGGGTCTCAAGGTCGGTCAGTTGTACGGCCTGCAGTTCTTCTACAATGCCCGGACCGTCGAGAATCCGTACGAGTTGGACCTGCAGGTCAGCTTCGCCGGCCAGCAACTGGCCAACATCGAGGGCATCATCCCCGCGGGACAGTTGGGGCTCACTGACTATTACTTCAAGGAACTGCGCTTCACCGCGGCGGCTGAGAGCGGTTTGCTCGAATTCAAGACCGTCGTCGCATCGGGCGATGCGACGCTGTTTCTTGACGGGGTATCGATTATTCCGCGATTGGCCGACGAGATCGCAGTCAAGAATTCGAGCTTCGAGGCCAGCATCATGGGGGCCAACTGGCCCGGTTACTTCCACCCCGAGCGGGTGGCCGGCTGGGTCCCGTCGGGCGGCTATGGCGTCAACGGTTACAGCCCGACAACGTTCTGGATCGAGCCGTTCTTCGACAACGGCATCAACTCCGATCAGGACAGCGTCTACTTCAACCAAAACGCAGGCAACATCCGCCAGACCGTCGAGGGCCTGACACCAGGCCAGGAATACACCCTGATCTTCGACTACAACTTCCGCGATGGCCGCGCCACAGGCTCCTCCAACGCCCCCAACCTCGGACAGGTCGAGGTGAGCGTCGATGGCGGCGTCCTCTTCACGAGTGAAGAGCTTCCGCCCATTGATACCGTCTCGCCCTGGACCGGAACCCGGCACACCATGCCCTTCTATCAGGCGTTCGTTCCGTTCACGCCGTGGATGGACACCGCCGAAGTCCAGATCGCCCACATCGGCACCTTCCCTGACAAGACCCTGTTGCTTGACAACGTGCATGTCGTGCCCGGCACCTACACGCCGCCGTCCATTACGAAGGAGCTCGTGGACCAGGCGGTCCAGGCCGGCACGCCAGTCACCTTCAGCACCGCAGCGACCGGCAACACTCTTGCCTATCGCTGGTATCGAAACGGCATCCGGCTCGCCGACGGCAACGGCATCAGCGGCGCCAGCACCGCCACACTGTCTCTCGCCAGTCCAGGCGAGGATGACGCCGGCACGTACACTGTCATCGTCACCGACGGCCTGGGTGTGGCCGGCAGCGTCGCCGCGCTGGCCGTCGAACCGGCCCCGACCGATGTCACGCTCACGATCAGCCTGCTGGCGGCAAGCAACATCCGCATCGCCTGGCCGGCGACCGCTTCCGCGTTCCGTCTGCAGTCCGCTGCGACGGTCAACGGCGTCTATGCCGACGATCCCGCGCCGGTGATGATCGAAAACGACCTCTGCGTCGTGACGGTGGCAGCTCAAGACGCCGCCAAGTTCTATCGCCTGACGAACTGATCGCTCGATTCGACGGTTCAACTCGCACTGGGCGCCGGCGCACGCCGCCGGCGCCCCTTCTGTTCTATCGCCACGACGTTCAGCTCTCGATGCGGGGCGGGGCCATACTCTGGCGCTCTGGCTTCGCGAACGGACTCTGGTATGATCATCGCCATGCGCGATCCGGCGTCCGGTCCAGTCGCTTCCGTCCCCTTGTGGCAGCGGATGATCGTGGGAAAGAACCCCAAGGTCACCCTGGTGCGTGCCCTGCTCCTGGGCTTGGGATGCTGGCTGGTCTTCCGGCACGTGCTCCTCCCGGTCCGGGTCAATGGGATCAGCATGGAACCTACCCTGCGCAACGGCTCGGTCAACCTCGTCAACCGGATTCCGTACTTGTGGCGCGCGCCGCGCCGCGGCGAGATCGTCGCGATTCGGACGACCGGCACGAGCATCATGTATTTGAAACGCATCATCGCCTTGCCGGGCGAGTCGGTCCAGATGCAGGGTGGACGGGTGTGGATCGACGGAAGGTTGCTCGATGAGCCCTATCTTGGGGAGGCGGAACCTTGGGAAATCGGGCGGCGCACTCTGGGTCCCGAGGATTACTTCGTGATGGGGGACAATCGCACGATGCCGAAAGAACTGCATTGGGGCGGCGTGATCAAAAGGAGCCGCATCGTCGGCAGCACCCTGTGGTGACCAGGCCATGAAATGGGGCAAGCTTTTGCTGGTGCTGGCGCTGGGCGGCGCCGCGTTCGCCGGCCTGCGCGGCTGCCTGCCATCCGACCAGAAGCGGATTCTCCGGCTTCTGACAAGTCTGGCTCAGGACGTGAGCGCCCCCGCGCAGGGCAGGACTCTCGCGGACCTCGCGGCGGCCAATAGGATCGCCGACCACTTCGCACCCGGATTTCAAATCCAGGTGACCGTCCCGGGCGCCCCGGACGTCGCCGTCAGCGATCGCGCGGAACTGATTCAGACAATCGCGGCAGCGAAAGGCCGGACACGCCAGGTGGAGGTCCGATTTCTGGATCCTCAGATCGTCGAACTTGGACCGGCCTCGGCGGTGATCGAAGCAACGGCGCAGGCGCGGGTGTCGGGTGATCCGGAACTGTACGTGGTCGAGATTCGCTTCACCTTGGTGAAATTGGAAGGTCTCTGGCGCGTTCGTCAGGTCGAGAATGTCCCGACATTCGAATGACACCAGGATGCGAGGCCGTGGGACTCTCTGGGGCGCCGCGGCCGGGTTTGAGCCGCGCTTCGCGCTATTGGGGCCGCGCTCCGCGCTTGCCATCCTCGACGCGCCGGCCAGACTGCCCTTGCATGTGCAGCAATCACCCGACCGGCAACGCACGGTGACGGGGCGGGAGAGGCGGCTGGGGTCGGAAGACTCGACAGCGGGGCAGGGCCGGGCTTGTCAATCCACCCGGCCCTGCCGAAGAACGGCTATACGGAGTAGGTGCTGCTCGAAACGCGCCCGCCGGCGCCGGTCCAGTTGGTGTGGAAGAACTGGCCGCGCGGCTGATCGACCCGCTCGTAGGTATGGGCGCCGAAGAAATCGCGCTGGGCCTGCAGCAAATTGGCTGGCAGCCGCGCGCTGCGAAAGCCGTCGAAGAACGCCAGCGCGGTGCTGAGAGCCGGCACGGGGATGCCCTTCTTGACGGCGGTGCTGACGACCTTGCGCCAACTGCGGACGCAGCCTTTGATGGCCTTCTTGAAGAACGGATCGAGCAGGAGATTCGCCAAGTCCGGGTTCTTGTCAAAGGCCTTTTTGATCTCGCCGAGGAAAACGCTGCGGATGATGCATCCGCCGCGCCACATGAGGGCGATGCCGCCGTAGTTGAGGTTCCAATGATGCGCCTGGGCGGCGGCGCGCATCAGCATGTAACCCTGGGTGTAGCTGATGATCTTGGATGCATAGAGCGCCTTGCGGATGTCGCCCAGCCACGCGACGCGGTCGCCCGCGAACTTTGGATTCCCCTGTTTGAAATGCTTGGACGCCAGCACCCGCTGGTCCTTGAGAGCCGACACGCAGCGGGAATAGACCGCCTCGGCAATCAGCGTGATCGGAATACCGAGATCCTGAGACGAGATCACCGTCCATTTGCCGGTGCCTTTCTGGCCCGCGGTATCGAGAATCTTGTCCACCAGCGGCGTGCCGTCGTCGTCCGTCTTGGCGAGGATGTCGCGGGTGATTTCGATGAGGTAGGACTCCAATTCGCCCGTGTTCCACTCCTTGAACACATGATGCATCTCGCCGGCCGTCATGCCCAGGCCATCCTTCATGATATGATAGGCCTCGCAGATGAGCTGCATGTCGCCGTACTCGATGCCGTTGTGGGTCATCTTGACGTAGTGGCCGGCCCCGCCCTCGCCCACCCAGTCGCAACAGGCCTGCTCGGGCCCGCCCGCGGCATCGACGACCTTGGCCGCAATGGCCTGGAAGATCGGCTTCACATGCGGCCATGCCGACGGGCTTCCGCCCGGCATGATGCTCGGGCCGTGGCGGGCCCCTTCCTCACCGCCGGACACACCGGTGCCGATGTACAGGAGGCCTTTGGACTCGACGAATTTGGTGCGGCGGATGGTGTCCTCGAAGAGCGAGTTCCCACCATCGATGATGATATCCCCCGGCTCGAGCACGGTCAGGAGTTGGTCGATCAGTTCGTCGACCGCTCGTCCGGCCTTGATCATCAGCATGACCCGGCGCGGGCGCTTGAGGAGGGCGGCCATCTCGGCAAGCGAGTGGGCGCCCACGATCTTCGTCTCCCTCGCCTCCTGCGCCAGGAACTCGTCGACCTTCGACACGGTCCGGTTGTAGGCCACGACCGTGAAGCCGTGGTCGTTCATGTTCAGAATCAGGTTCTGGCCCATGACGGCCAGTCCGATAACGGCAATGTCAGCTTGTGGTTCCATAATCAGTCTGCGGTTCTCAGATGAGGCTCTTCAAATGTTGAATGGATCGTTCGGCCTGATCGACCGTTCCGCACTCGACCGAAAGCACAATATCGCGTTTGGCTTCGCGGCACAGCCGGATCACCCGGGTCCAGTCGATCACGCCCTCTCCGCAGGCGCAGCCGACGGCGGTGCCGGTGACCTTGCCGCGCTCGGCCGATCCCTGCTGCACAGAGATGTCCTTCGCGTGCAGGTGGACCAGGCGCTTAACGACCCGCTTCAGCCACTTGTAGGGATCGTGTCCGCACAAGAAGGCGTTGCCGGTGTCGAAGTTGATGCCAATCGCGGGGCTTTTCACCAGCTTGTGGATGCGGTCCAGGCCATCCGGGGTCTTGCTGTACTGCTGGTGGCACTCGAGCCCGATCAGGATGCCGCGCGGTTCGGCCACCCTGGCTGCTTCCATGAGCGTGTAGCGCATCAGCGTGAAATCCTCCTCCTCGGTCGTCCAGGGCTGCTTCCGGCCCTCGTCGGTGTTGACTACGGGCGCGCCGCATTCGGCGGCGAAGCGGATGGCCTGTTTGAGATACTCGACCCCGATCTCGGGCTTGGTGATCGGGGTGTGAGCGGACAGTCCGGAGAGTTTGACTCCCGCCTGTTCGCACGCCCGCTTGATCCGCAGCGGGTCATCCAGCATCGAGACGCTGTGGAAGTAGCCGGCCTCGCTCAGGAGCTCGCGGCCCCAGTGGACCATCGGCTCGATATGGGTGTATCCGAGTTCTGCCGCCTTCTCAACCCCCCACTCGAACGATTGATCGGCGTGCCGGACAAACTCCATGTTGATGCCAAAGTAGATTTTGCTCATAGGCGATGCGTGGATCGTAGGTCACCGGGAGCGGGTGACGCAAGCGCGATTGGATCGGAGCCGCATAGGAATGGGGGATTCATGGGGAAGGCGCCGAGCAGAGAGGCCGCCTGGGAACAGGTCCGTGATGACCGGCAAGGACCTTGATCGAGGGGCGAGGCAGACCGCCGCTCGGATTGCCGAGCAGGTGCTTGTGCACATCCGGCAGGCCAATGCGAAGTGATGGCGCCGCCCTACGCCCGCCGCCTCGACAACGCACCCGCAGTCTGAAGGCGACGCGCCTTTGACGATTCCCGGCGGCGGATTATCTTAAGGGGCATTCAAGACGTATGCAGGGCGAATCAGACCACTCACGCGATACGGCTTTCCATAGCGCTCCGCATTGCCCCGGCGGCGTGCTGACGCGACGCGCATTTCTGGAACGTATGGCGGGCGCCGCGACGGCCGTGGCGGGTACGGGGATGGCGTGGGCGTCCGGTGCGCCGGAGGCCGAGGGGCCGGTGAGGCGGGCGCCGACCAGCATTGGCCTGTGCAAGCGCTACGAGTATCCCGAAGTGCGGCGCGCGCTCGGTCGGATGCTGGACGAGATCGGCGGGGTGCGGCGGTTGGTGCGGCGACGGCATGTGGTGGTGAAGTTGAACCTGGTGAACACCTCGGTCGAGGATGTTGGTGGCGTGCCGCTCTGGCTGACGGTGACAACGCACCCGGTGGTGGCGATGGCCTTGGGGAGCTTGTTGGTCGAGTCCGGGGCGCGGCTGGTGACGTTCTGCGACCAACTGCCATTCCGCGCGCTCGATGAAGAGGCGTTTGCCGGCTACGGCTACGACGCCAAGGCGTTCAACCAGGCGCTGAACGGGCGGGCGCGTTTCGAGAACACGCGCAACCGCGGGCGGCATCGCCAGTACGCCTGGGTGCGGGTTCCCGACGGCGAGTTGGCGTCGGCCTGGGAAGTGAATCGAACCTACGTCGAGACGGATGTGTTGGTGTCGGTCGGCAAACTCAAGAGCCACATTTCCGCCGGTGTCACAGGCGGCATGAAGAATCTGTTCGGGGTGCCACCGAGCAGTCTGTACAGCGAAGACCTCAAGGATGAGCCGGATGAGGATGCCGTCGGCTACCGGAGCGCCACGCTGCACAGTTGCGTGCGTCGGCCTTTCACCTCGGCGGAGTCGGTGACCGGCCGGTCCGTCGAGGGGGATCACGGCTACAACGTGCCCCGGTTCATCGTGGATTTGGCGGCGGCCTTCCCCATCGATCTCGTCGTGATCGACGGAATCAGCACCCTCCAGACCGCCGAAGGCTGGTGGATTGGGTCGATGGTCTCGGTGACCCGGCCGGGCCTGCTCATCGCCGGGCGCAATCCCGTCTGCACGGACGCCGTCGCCGCGGCCGTGATGGGATTCAATCCCGACGCCCCGGATCGAACCTTTCCGTTTATCAACGGCGCGAACCATCTGGCGCTTGCGCGGCGGCGGGGGCTGGGGGAGAACCGCCTGGACCGACTCGAGATTGCGGGGGTGGGTCTGGAAGCCGCGCGCTTCGAGTTTCACCCGACCTACCAACGCGTCCAGGGATGAGTGATTCGAACCCGGGCATTGGAATGTGTTCATTGCGATGTTGCACGAGACAGTTCCCATGACGAACAGGTTCGCAGACGGATCGGAGGTTTGGAGCGCGGCCGGGGGCGGGCCGGGGCGGCAGGGCCTGTGGGACGGGCGCGTCCTGATCGAGTCGACTCCCGTGTGGTGTCTGGCGGTCAAGGGCGCAGTGCAGGCGTCGGTGGTATTCGATGCCGCCGGGCGATCGCTCGTGGCCGACATGGCGGGCTGGGTGCACGCCTTCTCGGTCGAGGGGCGGCTTCTTTGGGGCAGGCAGATCGAAGGGGCCGTCTCGGCCACGCCGGCGGTGGACACGACGCGGGATCGTGTGTTTGCCGGCACGCATCTGGGGTGGGTCTATGCCATGCGCGCGTCCGACGGCGCTGTTCTCTGGCGGCAGCGGCTGCCGACCAGGAGCGACGCACGCATCGGGTCGGATCTCCTTCTCACGCCCGGCGCGGCGGAGGTCGTCTCGAGCAGTTGGGGCGGGCGGTTCTGTGCCTTGGACGCCGGCACGGGCCAGACCAGGAGGACGTGGGACGCGGGGCTTTCGCCCCAAGCCGGGGCCAGCGCCGATCGGCGGGGGAACCTCTACTCGATGCGCGCCGTTCGGGGCGAGGGTGTGGTTTGCGTCCGGCTCGATCGAGATGGGCGGGAAACGGTTCTGTGTCGGCAGCCGGAGGGCAAGCGCGGCGCGTCACGGATGGTGGTGGCGGCGGCGCCCGTCGTGGATGAGGATCGGGGCGTTGTTTTCTTCTGCGTCAACGGTGACCGAGAGACCACGCTGCACGCCTGGTCGCTGCGCGATGAGCGGGTTCTATGGACCCGGCAGATGCCCCGGTTCACCGTGGCTACGCCGGCGCTGCGGCCAGACGGAGCGGTCGTGGTGGCCGGCATGGACGGCGCGGTGCGGGCTTTTGCAGTCGGGGGCGCGCCGTTGTTCTCGTACGCAACGGGCGCGGATTACCTTTTGGCCGGTCCGGTCTGCGATGCGGCGGGCACGGCATTCGTCGGGGATCCACTGGGCCGGCTGCATGCGGTCGACCAGAACGGCGCGGGGCGCGCGGTCTTTGAGGCGCCGCGTTCGATCCAGGCGCGGCCGGCCTTTGACTGGAATGGGCATCTGCATGTGGCGTGCACCGATCGCACCGTGCGTGTGTTCCGGAACCGTCTTGTTCGTGTGTGAGCCGGCCCCGGGCCGAGTCGGGGGCTGCGCGGCGAACGACTTGAAATGGATGAATCGAGCCGGTGTCGCAGGCCAGGCGACGGCGTCATCCGCGGAAGAAGAGCAGCCACACCAGGAGGACCATCGGCATCATAAACGGGAGAGTGAATCTGAAGATGTAACCGAGGAATGTCGGGGTGCGGACCCGCCGCTGATCGGCGATCGTCTTGACCATGAAGTTGGGCCCGTTGCCGATGTAGGTGTTTGCGCCGAAGAAGACCGCCCCGATGCTGATGGCGATGATGAACCGGTTGAGGTGTGGGTCGCCGAGCAGGACGGCCATTTCGATTTGATTGGGCGAGACTGATCCCGCGGCCACAGCGACCGGGTAGAACCGCCTCAGAGTGTCGAGAGTCTGCCGAACCGCCTCGGCATTGGGGCCGTCGGGCACGGCTGCGAGCGATCCGCCCGCGGCCAGAATGGCGCGCACCTGTTCGACCACGTCCGCGTCCACGAGCGATCCCAGGCACGCGCTAAGGAAACTGAGATAGGTGGGCGCGTTGTCGAGCCCGCTCGAGAGCATGCCGCAGGCCCAGTAGAACTGGCCCGCCCGAGGTTCGCCGAAACGCGCGGCATTCATCTCGAGCCAGTCAAGCGCCGGCATCATCGTCGCGAAGATGCCGATGAAGAGAATCGCCACTTCCCGGATGGGATGGAAATTGAAATGGTTCGATTGGTGGATCGCCGGGCGCGTGCTGTAGTAAGAGGCGACGGCGGCGGCCAGCATGATGGCCTCGCGCAGGAAGGGGGGGCGATTGATGAACACAGCGCCCAGGATCGCCCCCAGGAACACGAGATTCACCAGCCCCTCGAAACGCCAGCGGTCAGGCGGTTCGGCCAACTTCTTACGGACTTCGCGGGGCGCCCGGACGTAGTTGCATCGATCCACGACATAGAACAGGAGCAGCAGGGCGCCGACTCCGACCGCCCACATCGGCCAGCAATGCTGTGCCACCCACCAGAACGGGATGCCTCGGAGATAGCCGAGGAAGAGCGGCGGATCGCCGATGGGGGTCAGGCACCCGCCGACGTTCGAAACGATCAGAATGAAGAAGACCACATGGTGGGCCGTGATGCGATACGCGTTCATCCGCAGCCAGGGGCGGATCAGGAGCATCGAGGCGCCGGTGGTGCCCAGCGCATTGGAGATGATCGCGCCAATCAGAAGAAACACGCAGTTCGCCCGCGGGGTGGCTTCGCCTTGCACCGTGATGTGAATGCCGCCGGAGACGACGAAGAGAGCCCCGATCAGGACGATGAAACTCACGTACTCGATCGCCGTGTGCTCGACGCGCTCGTGGGCGTGAATCCAGAACAGGTAGTAGCCCAGCGTCACGGCGCCAAGGCCCAAAGCGACTTTGGGATAATGACGTGCCCACCAGTTCGCGCAAACCAATGGCGCCAGCGCAATGGCCGCCAACAGCGCGCCAAAGGGCAATATCATCCATGGACTTGGAGCGAGGACCGACCCGTGTTCCATCGCGAGAGGCTAGCGCGTCTCGCCGGTCGGATTCAAGCGCGGCGCGCAACGGGCATGACAGGATCGGCATTTCGCCCTACGTTTTGCGAACTTTTGCCGTTGCATTCCGACGGTCGAGGGCCTTTCATTTGGGGCGAATACCGTACTAAACGCGCCTGCAGCAGCAAGTGCGGACGCGGCTTGGCGATGGGCTGAAAACATCAACCAAATCCCTGATAAAACCATGAACTGTCTCTCATTCAATTTCCGAACGGTGCGTTCGGTGGTTGGCCGGGCGGCTGCTTTGGGCGGCCTGGCTGGCCTGTGCACGGCGATGGCCGCGTCGGAAGTTCTGTGGCTGGACAACTTCAACACCACAGAGCCGACGTGGGACGTCAACTATCAGATCAACACCCGCGTGAGCGGGTCCGTCGGCGCCCTGCCCTATGTCGAAGTCCCGGACACGGCCGCCAATGGCACTTATGACGACCGCACCGCGGTCAACACAGCCGAGTATCCCGGCACACTCGCTCTGACGGCCGTCAACGGCGGGTGGACATCGATCAGCCCCAATCACAGCTTTATCGAGGGCGGCCATTTCAGCGTCGAGTTCGATCTCGATCCGGGCGTGAACGACCTCGGCTCGAGTTCGGGCGACTGGGCGGCGATCGTTTTGGGCGCCACCGCCCGCAACATGTTCGTGAACGCGTCCGACGGATTCGGTATCCTGTTTCGGCACAACGGCGCCTGGCAGGTGTTCAACCGCACCGCGGCGGTCTACGGCTCGCCGGCGGGGACGACGCTGCCTACGGGCGAGGCTTTTCACGTGAAGATCGATGTGTCGAGCGACGGCTTTCGGGGCACGAACACGCCCGTGGCCATCAGCGTCTCGGTCAACGGCCAGCCGCTGACCATCACCAGCGATCCATCGAGCCCGACGGTGCTCGTGAATACGAACGGGTTTCTTGCCAATTACATCACTCTCCTGAACTACGCGGACGCCGCCCAGACGTGGATCGACACGTTCGACAACTTCCAAATCTCGGGCGAGCCGTGCGTCACGGCGTCGCCTTCGAGGGTCTTCGCCAAAGTCGGCGGCAACGATCAGGCCGTGACCGTGCGGATTCCGAAGTCGATGAACGCCTCCGCGCCGGCTACAGTCACCCTCACCAGCGCCGACCCGGCGGTGGCCGTGCCGGCGGGCGCCGTTGGGGGCAGCCTCGAGGTCACGTTCGCGGCGGGCGCCGCGCCGACCAAGACGGTGAATCTCGTCGGTGTCGGACGGGGAACGACGGAGATCGCGCTCAGCAACGGCGCGGGCGTATGCGTGGGCGACCCGGTGCGCGTGACGGTCTACCCGGCGTCTCCGGCAGTCTGGTGCGACGAGTTCCAGAGCGAACCATTCGATCCGTTCTATCGTCTGAACCTCGCCCCGTTCGAGACCGGATCGGCGTTCGGTCAGGTGATGGTCAATCCCGCGACGGGAATCGAGTTCAGCCTTTATGCCGACGGCTCCTACTGGGGCGGCCAGTCCCTGGCGACGGAGAAGACCTTCTCGGCTTCGCCTGAGGCGCCGCTGACACTTGAGATCGATCGCGTCCTCCACGAGAGCTACGGAACACTCTCGGGAACCTCGACGCGATCCGGCGTCTGGATCACGGATCAGACCCGCTCGCGCTACGTGTTTTTCTCCTACAACACGGGTGAAGGAGGCTGGGAATACAACCGCAAGATCGGATTGGCCGGCGACTCCGCCACAGGAAACGGAATCGATATCCCCGCGTTCGACTATCTCCCCTTCGAGGATGGCGGGCTGCATCGGATGAAGATGGTTGCGGACGGCGCGACGGTGAAGCTGTTCCTGGACGGCCTGATGGGCGTGGACGTGCCCTTCCCGGTCAGCGACGGCATCGTGTTTGAGTTTGGCGCCTATACACGCGCCCCGGACGACATGGTGACGGCCATATTCGACAACTTGTGCATCTATTCCGACAACGCCGCCGCCGAGCCCTGTGTGGCCGGATCGCCCTCGCTCATCAGCGGCACCGTCGGCGGCACGGCGACGGTGACGATCCGCGTTTCCGCGCACCTGACCGCGACGAAGCCGGTGACGGTGACGGTGACCTCGGCCGATCCGAGGGTGGCGACGCCGGCAAGCGGGGCTGGGGGCGCGTTGACGCTGATGTTCCCCGTGGGCGGGCCGAGCGAGCAGACGTTCGATCTCAACCTTGTCGGGGGCGGCATCACGACTCTCCAGATCGCCAATAGCGCGGGCGCCTGCAACTTCCCAACGGCGATTTCGGTCAAGGTGAGCGGCGCCTTCGTGCGCAACCCGAGTTTCGAGAGCAACTACAACGCGACCTGGCCGTCGTACAGCGCGATCGACAACTGGGACGGCGGCAGCGGCGTCAACCAGGGCGCGACGGGACCGTTCGCGGACAACGGCACAATCCCGGACGGCAATCGCGTCGGGTTCAAACAAGGCAGCGGCAGTGTTTCGCAGACCATCTCCGGACTCGAACCCGGTAAGGAGTACTGGGCGCAGATTTGGTACAATCGGCGCAACTGCTGCGGCGACGTGCTCGACGACATGACCCTTCAGTTCGAAGGGGTCGAGATCGGCAGTGTCAAGGGCGTCGTGCCTGTGGGCGGGCAGAATCCGTATGGATTCCGGAACTTCGCGTTCACGCCCTCGAGCGCTTCGGGCCTGTTCGAGATCGTGCACACTGTCCATAGCGGCGACGCCTCGCTCGTGTTTGACGCGGTCACCATTGTACAGCGCGACGCCGGCAACGTGGTGGTGCGGAACCCGAGCTTCGAAGCGAGCGGCGAACTCGCCGGGGAGGGTGTGCTGGCCAGAATCGCCGGCTGGACCACCGAGGGGACGACAGGCATCAACTTCTCAGGCCTGGGCGTGTACGCGAACAACGGGGCCAATCCCGACCAGGACCTGGTGGCCTTTATCCGCGGCCCGGGCGCTCTGAGTCAGACCATCCTCGGTCTGTTGCCCGGCCAGAACTACAAAGTCACCTTTGCCTACAATGCCCCCTTGGGCCAGGCGCCCCGCCTGAGGGTCAGCGCCGACGGCGCGTCGCTCCTCGAAGTGGATGTGACGCCTGTGGGCGGCTCGGCGGCCTACTGGGTTGGCTCGACCTCGTTCACGGCGGCGTCGGACACGGCGGTCTTGCGGTTCGAACAGGTGGTCGCGGACCCCACCCAGACCGTTCTGCTCGACGACGTCAAGGTGACCGGGGTGTCCATCAACGTCCCGTGCATCGAAGTCCGGCCCGCCGCGCTCCAACTGGCGGTGGGCGAGACGGATTCGGCCGGCCTCACCGTCAGCGTGCCTGGCGAGCTCCTGCAGTTGAGCTATCCGGCGCGGGTCACGGTCAGCAGTCTGAACCCTGCCGTGGCCCGGGTCGAGGGAGCCGTGGGCGGCGTGCTCACGCTCGAATTCCCGGTGGGCGGGGATCCGGAAGCCTTGTCGGCGACGGTGACGGTGACGGGAGTATCCAAGGGTGTGACTGCCCTGCAATTCGCCAATCCGCACGGCGTCTGCTTCAACCGGAAAGAGGTGTCGGTGCTGGTGCTCGGGTCGTTTGTGCGCAACCCGAGCTTCGAGGCGGACGAGGTGCCGGGCTATCCCGGTTACATGGCGATCCAGAGCTGGCCGAGCGAAGGGAGCGGCAACACCGGCATCAACCCGGTGCAGGCGGATGGGCCGTTCTCGGACAACGGGGCAACGCCCGATCGTGACCTGGTGGCGCTGCTTCAGACGTCGAAGATCATTCGTCAGAACATCATGAACCTCACGCCAGGCAAAACGTACTGGCTGCAGTTCTACTACAATGTGCGCAACTGCTGCGGAGGCACGATCGACCTGACGGCCAGCTTCGATGACCTCCCTCTGGGCACCATTGCCGCCATCACGCCGGTCGGCGGGTCCAATCTCCCCGATGGGCCGTCCTATTACTTCCAGCAGTACGAATTCACGCCCGCGGCCGCCTCGGGCCTGCTGGCGTTCGAAACCACAGCCTCCGGGGATGCCACTGTGCTTCTCGATGCCATCACCATCGTCCAGCGCGACCCGGACAACATCCCGGTCGTCAACCCGAGTTTCGAGGCCAGCGGCGTCGTGCCCCTGCCGGGCACGATCACCAAGAACATCGCCGGCTGGACCGCCGGCGGCGCAGGCAACCGGGGCATCAACACCAGCGGGCTCGGCTTCGCCGATAACGGCGCCAATCCCGACCAGGACAACGTCGCCTTCCTGCAAGGCGCCGCCTGGCTGAGCCAGACAATCACCGGCCTCACCCCAGGCCAGAACTACACCGTCAGCGTCGCGGTCAATGCCTCGACCGGCACCACGCCGATCCTGAAGATCAGCGCGGATGGCGAGGAGGCGGCGACCGAAGCCATCACGCCCGTCGGGGGGAGCCAGCCGTATGCGGTGAAGACGGCTGTGTTTCAGGCCGCCGGGACGGAGGCGGTCATCCGGCTCGAACAGGTCGCCGGCGGCGACCAGGTGCTGCTGCTCGATGATGTCAAGGTGACGCCGGGCGGCACACTGCCGGTGAAGGCGTCTCTCAAGGTTGGGATGACGTCCACGGGCACCGTGCGCGTGAGCTGGCCGGCAACAGCCATCGGATTCAGCCTGCAGGTGACAGGCGCGCTGCCGGGCGGCTGGGCGGATTCCACGGCCCCGGTTGTGGCTGAGGGGGCCGAGCTCGCGGCCTACATCGAGCCCAGCGCGAACGCGCAGTTCTTCCGGCTGCGGAAATAGCCGGCGCTCGATAACCGTGCTGCGGAGATGACCGGGGGCCTGCGTCCCCGGTCATTCCCGGCAGACGGAACGAAGTCGCGATGCCCGATCGCGATTGCGTTGCGGTGCGCGCCAGGCGTAGGCTTGTCGCTGTGATTCGGAACGTCATCTTCGACTGGTCGGGGACCTTGGTGGACGATCTGCCGGCGGTGTTGGCGGCGAGCAACCACGTGTTCCGTCAGGCCGGGGTTCCGGAGATGACGCTCGAGCAATTCCGGTCCGAGTTCTGCCTGCCGTTCAAGACATTCTACGACCGCTACGTGCCGCACGTGCCCTGGCCTCAACTCGAAGAATGGTTCCACAGCGCCTTTCGTCAGTCGCAACATTTGGTTCGCGAGTTGCCGCACGCCCGCGAGTTTCTCGAGTTCTGCCGCCGGCATGGGCTGCGGACCTTCCTGCTCAGCAGCGTGCACCGGGACCACTTCGCGGCTCAGGCGGCGGAGACCGGATTTGGGAGGTACCTGGACCACCCGTATGTGGAAGTGTGGGACAAGCGGGCGAAGATTCACCAGTTGCTGGGAGACCACGGCCTGGCTCCGCGCCAGACCGTGTTCATCGGCGACATGGAACATGATGTCGAAACGGCCCGGTGCGGCGGTGTGTACGCGTGCGCCGTGCTCACCGGTTACAACAACCTGGCTCAATTGCGGGCGGGCCAGCCCGATCTGATCGTCGAGCACCTCGGCGAACTGCGCGATCTGCTCGAACTCCAGGGATTCCGGATCGAAGGGGCGGCGCCCGCCGCCCGAAAACGCACGCCCGCCGGCCCCGTGGCCACGGTCGGGGCTCTGGTCTTCAACCAGGCCGGCGAGGTCCTCATGGTGCGCACGCGCAAATGGTCGAATCTTTGGGGGATTCCCGGCGGCAAGATCAAACTCGGGGAGCGGTGTGCGGATGCGCTGCGGCGCGAGTTGAAGGAGGAGACCGATTTGGAGGTCCGCGACATCGCCTTCGTCATGGTCCAAGACTGCATTCACTCGCGCGAGTTCTATCGCGACGCGCATTTTCTCCTCCTGAACTACACGTGCCGGTGCGCGGGGCCGGCGGTGGTGCGCCTCAACGCGGAGGCGCAGGAGTACCGCTGGGTGACGCCGCCGGCGGCGATGGACCTTCCGCTCAACCAGCCGACGCGAACTCTGCTGACGACCTACCTCGCTCAGGCCGGGCCGCAGTGATGGACACGATCATCATCCGGGACCTCGAGTTGTTTCTGCGGGTGGGCGTGTCCGAGGACGAGCGCGCCAAGCCGCAGCGCCTCCTCGTCTCGATTGAAATCGCCCACGATTTCGCCGACGCGGCCGAGAAGGATGACCTGCGATCGAGTATCGACTACGCCGCGGTCTGCCAGCGGCTCGCCGAATGGGGGGCGGGCCGCAGTTGGTGTTTGATCGAAACCCTGGCCGTCGAGATGGCCGATCTGCTCCTGCGCGAATTCGGCGCGACGACCGCGACGGTCGAGGTTAGGAAGTTCGTTCTCCCGCAAACGCGCTTCGTCGGAGTCCGCGTCACGCGCATGTTTCATACGCCGTGAGTGCACGGATCGGTCGGACTTCGCAAGTGGACTGTTATGCGGGTTAGGGTTTGCCTGCGGTTGGGGTGACTCCGAGCGATTGACGTACCAGGGCGTCGAGTTGGCTTCCACGCGTGCCGGTCGTCGCCATGACGTGGGCCGCGTAGGCCGAGGCATTGGCGGTGGCTGTCGAGGTGCCGACGACGACATAGGACTGGCCCTGAAACGGAACGACGCTGATGCCGGGAGCGGCGGCATCGACAAAGTCGCCCCGGTTGGCGTAGGAGGCGATCTCCCCGTGTTGTCCCAACGCCGTCACGGCGATGACCTGTGAGTAAGCGGCGGGATAGGTGGGTGTTGTCACCGGCTGGTTCCCCGTGGCGGCCAGGAACACGGCGCCCTGCGCATGACCCGCCTGGATCACGCTTTCGAGAAGCGGGCTTTGGGTTTCGCCGCCGAGGCTCAGGTTGATGATCGAGGCCCCGCGGTTGATCGCCTCGAGAATTCCCTCCGCCAGTTGAAAGGTGGTGGTGCTGCCCGAAGCGCCGTAGACGTCGACAGGGAGGATGCGGACCGGTGTGTCGATCGAGGCGCCGGAGGAACGGGCCAGACCGTAAAGGATCGTCGTCGCCATCGCACTCCCATGACTGAGCGTGTCGGCGGCGATTGCCGAATCCCCGGCGACGGAGACCCCGGGCAGGAGAAAGTCCTTGAGAATTGTCCCTTGCTGTTGGACAGGCGTATCGATCAGGCCGATGACGACCTGGCTGCCGTCAGTGACGGCCCGCGGGCGCAGAACCAGCGGGGGCGCGGTGCCGGAGGCCTGGACCTGGGGAACCTCGGGCCGCGCGAAGCCGAGATTCTCTTCGATGGCGCTGACGTCGCTGTTCTCGGCCAGAGCGGCGCGGGCGGCGTCGGTTGCCGCGCTATCTTCGAACTCGAGCCGGTAGGCGCCCAGGGCATCCAATCGACCAACCACGCGCGCGCCGAGCCGTTTGGCGAGGTCGTCAATGGACTCCTTGGCGCCCGGCTTGAGCGTCACCAACAATTCGTTGGGCACGGAGCGTTTGGCCTGCCCCTCCGTCCTGGCCTGGTCCGGGGCCTCGATCCGCACGGTGGCGCCGGCCTGCGAGCTGAGAAACACATAGAGGCGCGCCGGACCGCTGTTGGACGGGATCAGCGCGAAGTTGAGACCGCCGAGGAGCCGGCGCAGAGCGTCGCCCGGCTTCAGGTTTTTGAATTTGGCGGAGATGACATGTTGGGCGCCTGGTTCGGCGTAGACATGCCAGGATGTTCGGGCGGCGATCTGCTCGAGAACCTTCTGCAGCGGCCAGCCTTCGATTTGCGCATCGACCAAGTTGTCGCTTGCCCGCCACTCGATGGTCCCGATAAGCGGCACATCGCCTGCACGGGCTGACACGGCAAGGCATAAACACGTCGCGATCGCCGCCAACGCCGGCCAGAGGCGACGAGTGCGGCGCGCGAATCCCGTTGCGGCCAGCGATTGCATGGCGCTCAATCTAGCGAGGCGCGCTGCAAAAGCAAAGCCCCGGCTTTCTGCCTCAGCTTTCTGTGCGACCAAACACACAGTTCCGCCTGCTGCGGTTTTGGCCTAAGAAGGCCTTCGGCTCGGCCGCTGGGGATCGTCGAACGGTGCGGTGGATGAACGCTTGGATTAACGGTTTGCATTCGAGCCGCGGATTCGTAACCTTGCGGACGGCGAACACTGGGAATGCGACAATTCCTAACCATTGCGAGCAATGCCTTTATGGAGCTGGTTCGGCAGCCGGTCTTTCTGCTGCTGATGACGGCTTCCGGCGCCTTTGGGGTGTTCCTGGCGGTCGTGCCGTATTTTGGATTCGGCGACGATCCGAAAATGGTAAAGGACAGCGTCATGGCAGTCATGCTGGTTGCCGGTCTGCTCGGCGCGGTCCTGAGCGCCTCATCGTCGCTCGCTCGCGAATTGCGCACGGGCACGGCGCTGGCCGTGTTGGCCAAGCCGGTCAGCCGCGCCCAGTTCCTCACCGCAAAGTACACCGGCGTCGCCGCGGCCCTGTCCGTGCTCACCTACTTCAACCTGATCTCGGCGCTGCTGGCCAGCCGGATGGCGTACGACGCTTACGGATCGACCGACACCGTCGCCCTCCGCATCTACGCGGTGGCGATCGTGCTGGCCTACGCCGTGGCCGCGTTTGCGAACTACTTCTTGAACCGGACTTTCGTGTCGGATGCAGTGTGGGGGCTGCTGGCGTTTGGCACTGTGGCGTTTTGCGTGATCAATTCCTTCGACAAGGAAGGGGCTCTTCAGAAGTTCGCTCAGGGCGTGGATTGGCGGCTGCTGCCGGCGACGGTCCTGATCGTCTTCGCCGTTTGGATTCTGGCCGGGCTCGCCCTGGCCTGTTCGACCCGTTTCGAGATGATCCCCACCCTGGCCATTTGCACCGCGGTATTTGTGCTGGGTCTGATGTCCGACTATCTTTTCGGCATCCGGGCGTCCGAAGGCCAATGGTGGGCCGGCATCTGCCACACGGTGCTTCCGAACTGGCAGATTTTCTGGATGGCAGACGCGCTGGACCAGGCAAAGACCATTCCATGGAGTTATGTGGGACGGGCCTTCGGATATGTCGTCGGGTATCTGGGTGCGGCGTTAGCGCTGGCCCTGCTGTTTTTCGAAGATCGCGAGTTGAGCTGAAGCAGGTGAGTCATGGAACAGAACATCCATCGCAAAGGGCTGGTGAATTGGCTGCTGCTGCTGGCGGGGGCCGTGGGCGCCCTTGTTTTGGCGCGCTACTGCCATTCCGCCACAGGACTGGTCGCCGGGGTGTTCATGGCCCTCGGGTTCCTCGTCGCGGCCGTGAGTTACTTCCAGATGCGCCTCGAGTATCGGGAACGGCTCGAGCAGATGGAATTCGACGAGCTGAACCGGACATCGTCGAGCCGGACACTTTTCACCGAGGTGCAGGCCGACACCTTCCCGGCCCGGCGCGCGCGGGAGCAATTCGAGCGGTTCATCGTGCCGGCGTTCGCTCTCGTGTTGTTCCTGCTGCAGGCCGGCGCGTTTTACCTCCTGTGGAAGCATATCCGGGACGACCAGCCCGCGACAGGGCAGCAGGCAACCGTGGCGATGGCGATCAACGCCCTGCTCGCCCTGGTTCTCTTTCAGTTCGGCAAATACTCCGCCGTCCTGAGCCAACTCGAAAAGCAGCGCCTCCTGCGTCCCCAGGCCAGCTACCTCCTGCTCGGCGCGCTGTTGGCGATCGTGACGGCCGCGGTCGAGGTGGCGGGTTGGGCGGACTACCCGAGAGTGGATGTCATCGTTGCGCGCGTGCTGACGATCGTGCTCGGGTTGGTGGCGGTCGAGAACCTGCTGAGCCTGGTGTTCGAAACTTATCGTCCGCGCGTCAAGGGCCAGGCGGAGCATCCGCTCTACGAGAGCCGACTGATCGGCCTGTTGAGCCAGCCGGGCGGATTGATCACCACGGCGGCCCAGGCCTTGGATTATCAGTTCGGATTCAAGGTCTCGGAGACCTGGTTTTATCGGTACCTCGAACGCGCGCTGGCATGGTTAATCCTCGGCCAGGTCGCCGTGCTGGTGCTGTCGACGTCCTTCGCTTTTGTCGAACTGGGCGAGCACGGCCTGCTCGAACGCTTCGGACGTCCGGTCGCGGGGAGGGAGGTGCTCGATCCGGGCCTCCATGTGAAATGGCCCTGGCCCATCGACAAGGTCTATCGGTTCCGGACCGACCAGATTCAGACGTTCCTGATCGGCCTCGAGTCCGATGCGGACTACGAGAAGGACCGCGTCCTGGTCTGGACCAAGTCGCACGCCAAAGAGGAGGCGCCCTGGCTGGTGGCCAGCAAGGCGCAACAGACAACCAATGCGGCGCCCGGCGAGGTGGCCGTGCCAGTGAACCTGTTGGCGGTGAACATCCCGGTACAATACCAGGTCCATGACGTGCGGGCCTTCGCCTACAACCATGTCGACGCCGGGAACCTCCTCGAAGACCTGGCCAACGAAGTGGTGACGCGTTACCTGGTCAGCGTCGACATCGACGAGGTCATGACGTTCGGACGCAAGGCGGCTGCCGAAGATTTGCGCCGCCGCATCCAGGAGCGCGCGGATGCCCTGCAGTTGGGAGTCAAGGTCCTCTTCCTGGGACTGCACGGCATCCATCCGCCGGTCAAGGTCGCGCCGGATTTCGAGAGAGTCATCGGTGCGCTCCAGGACCGCGAGGCCACCAACCTCTACGCGCGCGCCTACATGGCCACCAACATTCCCGTGGCCAGCGGACAGTCCAAGCAGAAGGTCAGCGATGCCCAGGGCTACTATGTGCGCACCACGGCGGCGGCCGAGGCCAGCGCGCAGCGCTTCGGGAATCAGATGCTGGCGTCCCAGGCATCGCCCCAGGTTTACCGGGTGCGGACCTATCTGGACGCGCTCGGACGCGCCATGGCCGACGCCCGCACCTACGTGGTCGCGCTGACGAACACCCACGGAGTCGCGATTCTCAACCTTGAGGAGAAGCTGCGCAAGGACCTGCTCGACATCGAATTGCCCAAACCCCGCAACTGAGTGAACTGAGCCGCAACGCCTGACACCCCTCTTGTGATCCTCTGAGCCCGATATGAAAAGACAACCTGTCACGCTCGTCGCCGGCTTCCTGGTGGCCGCCGTCTTCCTCTCGATGTTGGTCCTCTTCCAGGTGCGCCAGACCGAGTACGTGGTCGTCACCACCTTCGGCAAGTTCACGCGCACCATCGAAGAGCCCGGATTGAACTGGCGCCTGCCCTGGCCCATCCAGAGCCTGCACCGCTACGACAACCGGGTGCGCAACCTCGAACGCAAGTACGAACAGACCTCGACCCTCGATGCCCGGAACATCCTCATCCAGGTGTTCATGGGATGGCGGGTCAAGGACGCTCGCGTCTTTCTCGAACGGTTTGGCGACGACCAGGCGCGCGCCGAGCAGGTGCTCGAGAGCATTCTGCGCGATGCCAAGTTCGTGGCCGTGGGCGCCCATCCTCTCAGCGATTTCATCTCACCCGATCCGAAGGACCTCAAGTTCGACCAGATCGAGCAGGAGATGTTGGCGAGCATCCGGCCCAAAGCGCTCGACAACTACGGCGTCGAGGTGACGCTGCTGGGCATCAAACAGATCGGCCTGCCCCAGAGCATCACCGAGAAGGTCTTCGAGCGGATGAAAGCCGAGCGGGACCAGCTCGTGAAGAAGTTCCAGGGCGAGGGGGCCGGCGAGGCGATCCGCATCGTGTCCGAGGCCAACCTCGAGCGGGACAAGATGCTGGCCGAGGCCGAGAAGCAGGCCACCATCATCCGGGGCGAAGCCGACAGGGAGGCGTCGCAGTGGCTCAAGACTTTCGAGGAGGACCCGGAACTGGCGGTCTTTCTTCTCAAGCTCGAAGCCCTCGAATTGGCGGTCAAGGACCGCGCCACGCTTGTCCTCGACACCCGCACGGCGCCCTTCGATCTGTTGCGGGCCCAACCGCGCGTGCCCGAGTCCGGCAAGTAGTCGCACTGGATGAGCCTGCCATGAACGAGACACCGCCATTGCCCCCCACCCCGCCGAGTCCGCCTCAACCGCCTGAGGCCGGTCCCCCCGAGCGGTCCTCGAGCACATTCGAGGACGCGAGTTCGACCGCCTTGTCCGAAGCGTTGCGAAGCAGCTTCCGCCTTCTGAAGGTGCTGATGCTGGGGTTGGTCCTGCTGTTTCTCTGCTCGGGCATGTTCGTGGTCGAGCCCAATGAGGTGGTCGTCAAACTCCTCTTCGGCAAGCCGGTCGGAGTCGGCAAGGAGCAGTTGCTCCAGCCGGGCTGGCACTGGGCCTGGCCCTATCCCATCAACGAAAAGGTCCGGATTCGCATCGGCCAGAGCCAGACCGCCACCTCGACCACCGGCTGGCATGCCTCCACGCCCGAGATGGAGGCGATGAATGAGGAGCCTATGGCCTACGGGTATTTGCGCCCCGAAGCCGACGGCTACACCCTGACCGCGGACGGCAACATCATCCACGTCCGGGCCAGCATGAAATACCGGATTACCGATCCTCTCCAGTACGCGTTCGGTTTCGCGCATGTCGAGCGCATCCTGACCAACATCGTCAACAACGCGATCATCTATGCATCCGCCCGCTACACGGCCGAGGCGGCGCTGTACAGGGACAAGCTCGCGTTTCGGGACACGGTGATCCAACGCGTCGCCCAACTGACCGAGGCGGCCAACCTGGGAATCACACTCGAACCGAGCGACGTCGAGACGAAGACCCCGATCGACGTGCGCGGTGCATTCGAGGATGTGAACAAGGCCGAGCAAATCCGCAGCACCGAGATCAGCAAAGCCTTGAGCTACCGCGACGAACTGGTCAACCGCACGCTCGGCCAGTCCAACGCAATCGTCAATGCCGGCCTGGTCAGCAGCAACCAAATGGTCGCGGCGGTCGCTGCCACGGCCCAGGTCTTCAAAGACCAACTCCCCAGTTACCAGGCCGATCCGCACCTGTTCAAGGAGCGGTTCCTGGCCGCCCGTCTGCAACGGGTCCTCACCAACGCCAACGTCAAGTTCACGCTGCCCGAGGGCTTCCAGGAACTCCGTCTGCAATTGAGCCGCGAGCCCGAGAGGGCCGAAACCACCTCCACGCCATGAGACTGTTCCTTGCCGTTCACGCGAACCGTTCGGACGCCGCAGCCGCGCCGCGGACGCCGGCGGGAACCGCGCGGGTTCATTCCTGAAGCCTTATCCTTTCGCAACACCATGCAGGTCACCTCTCTCATCAGCCGCGCCGAGGCGGCGTGCGACCACTGCCACGATCGCCACGATCACCACGATCACAGCGGCCACGCGCACCATCACGAGCACATCCCGGTGAAGCTCTCCCAGACGCTCATCGGCATGATCTTCATCATCAACTCGTATCTGCTCGACCTGTTGTTCCCGGGGAGCCGGGTGGTGGCGAGTTTCAGCGCCATGATCGGGGCCGTCATTCTCGGGGCGCCGATCATCATGACCTCGTTCCGCGACCTGAGCCGCGGTTCGCTGAGCATCAACGAACTGGTCAGCATCGCCGTGCTCGCCTCGTTCGCCAGCGGCGATCTCCAGAGCGCCGGCAACTACCAAACCGCCGGCATCGTCGCCTTCTTCATGCTCCTGGGCGAGATCATCGAGACCCGCACCGCCGCCGGAGCGCGGGCTTCGATCGAATCCCTGATCCAATTGACTCCAACCAAGGCGCGCCGGCTCCTGCCCGGCGGCCAGGAGGAGGAGGTCCCGGTCAAGGACCTCAAGGTGGGCGACCTGATCCGCGTGCGGCCGGGAGACAACGTGGCGGCCGACGGTGTGGTCGTGTCGGGCCAGGGGTCGATCAACCAGGCCACCATCACTGGCGAGTCTCTGCCGGCCGACAAGGCCCCGGGCGACCAGGTGTTTGCCGGAACCCAGAACCTCACCAGCGTGCTCGACATCCGCGTCACCAGCGCAGGAGAGGATACCGCGCTCGGGCGCGTGCACCATCTCATCCTCGCCGCCGAACAGACCAAGTTCCCGCTGGCCCGGATCGTGGACCAGTACATGGTGTATTACACGCCGCTGGTCCTTGTGATCGGCGCCTTGGTCTGGGCATTCACCCACAGTCTGAACCGTGTGATCGCGGTGCTGGTGATCTCCTGCCCGTGCGCCTTCATCCTGGCGTCGCCCACCGCCATGGTGGCCGCCCTTTCCGCCGCCGCCCGGCTCGGCATCCTGGTGAAAAACGTCGCCGATCTCGAGTTGGCGGCCCGCATCAATTCCTTCATCTTCGACAAGACGGGCACGCTCACCACGGGCAAATTGGCCGTGAGCAGACTGGCCCCGGTCGGCGAAATCAAGCCGGCCGAACTGTTGCGCTACGCCGCATCGGCCGAGAAATACAGCAATCACCCGACGGCCAAGGCCCTGCTTCAATTGGCCGAGGAGGTCGGCGTGCCGCTAATCGAGCCGCAGGATTTTTCCGAGACCGCCGGACGGGGCGTGAAGGCGAGCGTCGACGGCAGCCACATGGTCATAGGTCGCGCCCGGTGGCTGAAGGACAACGGGATCCAGGAGGACGTGTTGAAGTCGGTCGACCTGAGCGAGGCGGAGGGATTCAGCATCCTGTTTGTGGCTCGGGATGGCCGTTTCGTGGGCTGGATCGGATTGCGCGACGAGGTCCGCCCGGAAGCCCGCGATTCCCTCGCTCACCTGCTCGAGGCCGGCGTGCGCCGGGTCGCGATGGTCACCGGCGATCGTCAGCCTGTTGCCGCGCGCGTGGCCCGCGAGATCGGATGCGAGGAGGTCCTGGCTGAATGCCTCCCGCAGAACAAGGTCGATTATGTCCGCCAGACCAAGGGCAAGGGCTACCGCGTGGCGGTCGTGGGCGACGGCGTGAATGACGCCCCGGCGCTCGCCGCGGGCGACATCGGCATCGCGATGGGCGCCGCCGGCAGCGAAGTGGCCATTCACAGCGCGACCATTGCGCTCATGAACAACGACCTCCGGCGCTTGCCTTTCCTGGTCAAGCTCTCCCGCATGACGCGCAATGTCATCAACCAGAACTTCCTCTTCGGCATCTGCTTCGTCATCGGCGGCCAAACCCTCGCCGCCTTCGGCTACATCAACCCGATCGTCGCCGCCATCATGCACAACGCAGGGTCCCTCATCGTCGTCTTCAACAGCGCCCGCCTGGTCCGGCAGGGCGAGGACCTCGAACCGTTCAAGAAAGCAGCCTAACGGAGATTTGCAGGTTTCGGCAGCGGATTCCGGACGGGGTCTGGCTTCGTTGCTCCTCAGGCGTCTTTGACTTTCATCCCCTCTTCCATCAGCATGGTTCGATGAATGTGTTGCGGCACACGGCCCGGGATTTCGCGCTCAAGATTCACGAAATGGCTCGGGAGACGAGCCTGTTCGATCCCGAGATCGAGCAGAGGACGCGGGCCATTCTCGATGCGGTGCAGAAAGACGGCGATGCCGCGCTCCTGACCTTCACACGCCAATTCGACGGAGCGGATCTGCGGGCCGACCAACTGGCCATGACCCAGGCCGATCTTCTCGCCGCTTCGGTGCGGGTCGATGAAACCTTCCGAAAGACCATCGGGTTCGCCGCCAAAAACATCGAACAATTCAGCCGACGTTCGCTGCGCCGGGGCTGGTCGGGCCGCAATGCGCAAGGGGCCAAGGTCGGCGAGAAGTACGACCCGTTTCAACGCGTCGGGCTCTACGTTCCCGGAGGCACCGCCCCGCTGGTCTCGACTGTCCTGATGACCGTGGTGCTGGCGCGCGTGGCCGGATGCCCGGAGATCGTGGTCTGCACCCCGTGCGGACGCGATGGGACAGTCAAACCCGAGTTGCTGGTTGCGGCGCGGATGGCGGGCGCCACGGAGATTTATCGAGTAGGCGGCGCGCACGCCGTCGCCGCCATGGCGCTCGGGACGAGGACCATTCGCCCTGTGCAGAAGGTGTTCGGCCCCGGCAACGCCTATGTGGTGGCGGCCAAGCGCCTGCTCTTCGGCCGCGTGGCCATCGACCTGCTCCCCGGCCCGAGCGAAGTGCTGGTGCTGGCCGATGATTCGGCGAATCCCCGCTACGTGGCCGCGGACCTGCTCGCGCAGGCCGAGCATGGTTCTGGTCACGAGCGCGTTTGGCTCGTCACGCCTTCCGCGCGGCTCCTGCGCGCGGTGCAGACCGAGGTCAAACGCCAGGTCCCGGGCCTGGCGCGGCGCGAGTTCATCGAGCGGGCCTTGGCCAACTCGGGCTGGCTCATCCAGGTCAAAACCCTTGCCCAGGGCATCGAGGTGGCCAATGAACTGGCCCCCGAGCATTGCGAGATTCACACGCGCGACGCACGGAAAGTTGCCGATCGGATTCTCACCGCCGGCGCCCTGTTCCTCGGTCCCTGGTCGCCGACCGTGCTTGGCGACTATGTGGCCGGCCCCAGCCATACCCTGCCGACCGGGGGCGCGGGGCGAAACTGCGCGGGTTTGACCGTGGATCAGTTCCAGCGGAGAACGAGCGTCGTCGAGTACGATCGCCCATCGCTCCTGAAATCCCTGGCCGCCGTCCAGGCCTTCGTCGCCATGGAAGGACTCGGCGCGCACGGACGATCGGCCGAGGTGCGTTTGCGCAAGTAGACTGGATGTTTCCTGCCGCAATTCGGCGTCCTGCGCCCCGCCGTTGGCCACGTGTTTTCCGATGCGATGAAATCTGTGCGTTCCTTGGTTCGCCCACTGGTCGAGCGTCTTCAGGCCTATGTGCCGGGCGAACAGCCCAAAGTCCAGGGCCTGATCAAGCTCAACACCAACGAGAACCCCTACCCGCCCTCGCCCGCGGTCCTGCGCGCGGTGAAAGCGGGCGTTGATGCGCGCCTGCGGCTCTATCCGAACCCGACCTCGGAGCTTCTGCGTCGGCGGCTCGCCCGGCTGCACCGCTGCACGATCGATAACATCGTCGTCGGCAACGGCTCGGACGAACTGCTGGCCCTGGCGACGCGGGCGTTTGTCGAGCCGCTGCCCGACGGACGCGGTTCGCATGCGAAACAGCCCCACGCGTCCACGGTGCAGTTCTTCACCCCCAGTTACTCGCTCTACCCGGTGCTGGCCGACATCCACGGCGCGGGCTGCAAGCCCGTGCCGCTCGGACCGGGCTTCAGCTTGCCGGTCGCGGGCCCATTGGGGCGCGGCGGCGGGCGATTCGCAGGATCGTTGAATCCGGACGCGGCATTGACATTCGTCACGACGCCCAACGCGCCGACCGGGCGGGGCTACACGACGCGCGAACTCGATGCGCTGTGCCGGTCGCTCCGGGGGGTGGTTGTCCTTGATGAGGCGTATGTGGATTTCGCGGATGAGCACGCGCTCTCCCTGGCTCTGAGGCATCGGCATGTTCTGGTGACGCGGACCTTCTCGAAGGCCTACGCGCTCTGTTTCCAGAGGGTGGGATATGCCGTGGGACATCCGGACTTGATCGCGGCCCTGCACAAGATCAAGGACAGCTACAACGTCAACGGCCTGGGACAACTGGCGGCGCTCGCCACCCTCGACGATCTGCCCTACTACCGCGCCAATTTCCGCCGTGTCCGGGCAACGCGCACGCGCCTGTGCGCCGCGCTGCGCAGCCTCGGATTCGAGGTCTTCCCGAGCCAGGCTAACTTCCTCCTGGCGCGGCCCCCGGGGCTTCCAGCCGAGCGTTGGCTCCACGAGTTGCGCAAGAGCAAAATCCTGGTCCGGTGGTTCAGTTCCCCCTCTCTGCGCGATTACCTGCGCATCAGCGTCGGGAGCGAGACGGAGACCGATGCGCTGCTCGATGCCGTGCGCGCCATAGGAACGTCCAGAGAGAAGGGCGCTCGATGCCACGACGTCTCGCGTTCGGCCCGGGGGAAGCATTGACATTCAGCGGTCGAATGCGCACGGGGACCATGAACCGATTTGTAGCCGCCGACGTGAGTCGGCGCTGATTTCTGCTTTTGACGGAGCGAGATGGCGCGGACTCACGTCCGCGGCTACGGAACCACGGTTCATGGGAAGGTTCATCTTTAGCGTTGACATCCGGCGATTGGATGCGCGATGGGGATCGTAACCCTGTCGCAGAGGCACCGCTCCGGGAATGGCGGAGTCTAACTGATAAAGAACCTGTCACTTTATCCGTCCCCACACCGTGGGTGAGGGCTAAAGTCGCGGCGGATGTCCAGAGGGCCTGCGGCAGTCGAATGGTCCCAGATTGGCACTGGCGCCAACGGTCCAACTGGTGGCGGAGCTGCTTGAGGTCGGTTGCTGAGAATTGCGTTCGTGGCATAGTCGGTTCGTATCTCTTGTCTGCCACGAACCGTAGCCGCCGCCCATTTGCCGCTCACGCACTATTGCCGAAGCAACACGAAAGACCTTATGAAATGGCAAATGCAAAGGCCTGAGCACGCTCGATCGAGTCTCGCAAGATGGGCTGTGGCCGTGGCCTGCCTCCTGCCGGCCTGGGGCGGCGCCGTCGAACCGTGCCGGATCGAGGTAATCGAAAAAGGCAGCGGCTGGCCGGTGCCGCTCGTCGAATTGCGCACCACGCACAACGTGCGCCTGGTCACGGACAACGCGGGCGTCATCGCCTTCGACCTCCCGGAACTGATGGGCCGCGAGACCTGGTTCGACGTCGTCGGGCACGGCTACGAGCGTCCCAAAGACGGCTTCGGGTATCGCGGCATTCGCCTGAAACCCGAGCCTGGCGGGGCGCTCAGAGTCGAGGTGATGCGCACGATGCCTGCCAGGCGGCTGGGCCGCCTTACCGGCGGCGGTCTCTTTGCCGAGAGCCAGAAGCTCGGAGGCGACATGGACTGGCCCGAATCGGGCGTGTTGGGCTGCGACAGCGTGCAGAATGCCGTGCATCGGGACAGGCTCTATTGGGCCTGGGGTGACACCACCCTGGCCCGCTACCCGCTCGGCATCTTCCACATGACAAGCGCCACCACGGCGGTCCGGCCGCTGAAGTCCTTCGAGCCGCCTCTCCGGGTCAAGTTTGACTACTTCACCGATGCAAAAGGCGCGCCGTGCGGAGTGGCTGAGATGCCCGGCACCGGCCCGACGTGGGTGACAGCCTATGTCAGCCTGCCCGACCGGACCGGCGCGCCGCGCCTGGTGGGTTCCTACGCAAAGATCAGACCGCCACTCGAGGCCTACGAGTGGAGTCTATGTCTGTGGAACGATCAGACATCCCGCTTCGAGCGACTGCGCGTTGTCTGGACCAAGTCGGAACAGCAACCCAAGCCGCCCCTGTTCCCGGAAGGCCACCCCGCGTTTTGGGATGACGAGCGTGGTCGTCGCTGGGTGTTGTTCGGCAACCCGCTTCCCACGCTGCGCTGCCCTGCCACATTCGAGGCGTGGCAGGACTCCGATACCTGGGAAAGGCTCGAACCGCAGGCCTCGCTGGCCTCCGCCGATGGCCAATCCGTGAAGCCGCACACCGGATCGATCGCGTGGAATGCCTTTCGCAAACGCTGGGTGACCGTCTTCATGCAGGCCTTCGGCAAACCGTCCGCCTTCGGCGAACTTTGGTATGCGGAAGCCAAAACGCCGACCGGCCCGTGGGGCAAAGCGGTCAAGGTCCTGAGCCACGAGAATTACACCTTCTATAATCCCCGCCTCCACCCGGAATTCACGCCGCCCGACTCGCCCGTGCTCATTTTCGAGGGCACCTACACGATGCAGTTCGCCGATCGTCCGCCGCCCACACCGCGCTACGACTACAATCAGATTCTTTACCGGCTGGACCTGGATGACCCCGCCCTGGCACCCGCGCAGGAACGATGAGCCGGTCTGAACCATACTGAGCGTCATCTATCCCCCTTTAACGAAACACCACATACCCATGGAAGCCCTTTGGGATTTCCTCCAGTTCAGACACAGCGAGTGGTCGGCCATCCGGCCGATCAGACCAGACAGACCAGAGACAGACATCCACGCTGGCAGGGAAGCCCTGGTCTCCCCCGATCACGGTCAGCTTCAGTCGCACGAAGTCGATCGAGGCGAATGCCGGAGTGAACGATTGCGCCGGCGGCAAACCCATGTCGAGCGGCCTACCGAGCTCCAAAGGACTGCTTTCGTCCCCGGATTGCTGGTCGAGACAGGACTGTTTCCGGAGGTCGCAGCCGGTCACTCTCCGGGACCAATCTGTGTTCCGTCCTGAATCGGTGTGGAGTCCGTCCCTCACAGATTCGGGGCGGAACACAGATTGCCCGGCCATGGCCTTCTCTGTGTCCTCGGCGTCTCTGTGGTTCATTCCGTACGGTGACATTCAGCGAGGGTGATCAACCACAGAGGCACAGAGAGCGCGGAGATGGGAGATCGGAGATGGGAGATCGGAGATGGGAGATCGGGGATCGACTGCCGGAGCTGACCTTGTTGATGACTCTGCGGCCCAACTGGCGAACGAGGCCATCGATGGCGCCTTCAATGAGCGAATGCAACAGTTGCCAGAGCAGCGTTGCATACGTGAGCGCTTGCAGCCGCCCAGGAGCAGTATCAGTGGCTCAAGCAAGCCATCCTCAACTGGCGCACGGTCCAGCGCACACTCCGGAAGATGCAACGGCTCAGCCGGGAGGAACTGTTCGGTTCACTGCCTAATCCCCGACGCCGTAAACGCCTCGGGAAAAGAGTGCTCGGGTTGGTCTAGACTCCGCTCGGGAAAGCAGGTATGCGTCCAAAATCACTGAGGCATTGCCCGGGATGACTGAGCAGCGTCTGACCGTGCGCAACTCACAGAATATCAACGCAATACGTTGCCTCGACACTCGCGAATTATCGCCAAAATGTCAGAAGATGGAGAATGGCGGGTGGAGCAATTTACCATTGTCAAGTGGTGGCGACTGACCGGTGGTGAAGAAGCGGTCACTGGCTGAGCTTCAAGCCTGCGCCCGCCGGCCTCTGGCTTTGAGGAATCGAATCAAGGCGAGGAGCGCGGCCACCAGAGCCATGAGCCAACCGACCGGATAGGGCAGGACCAGGACGCCCCACCACATTGAATGCCCGTTCTTGCCGCCAATGCCTCCAAAAGCACTAAGCACGAACATGGCGGCCACGCCGACTGCGATCAAACCGAAGACCCAGAGCCAATAGCGGATTACGCGGCGCTGGCTCTGGCCAATGAAGGTGCCGAGGGCGATCAGCCCGCTTCCGGGCAGGATGAGCAGCGATCCTTCCAGCGGATCGACAGCCCCCAAGAGCATCGCGATACCGCCGAGGGTGATCAGAATGCGTGCCCAGAGTGTTCGTGGGTTCATTCAATGCTCCTTTCCATCGCGTTTATGACTGCTGACTATGATCTCACTCTAGCCCATCCTCTGCCGACGCGTTCATTGAAAAACTTTGCTGGTTGATCGGCGCAAATGATGCGGGCGGATGTTCCCTGTCACCGCCCTGCCTCCGGGTCATCCTTGCCCCTTCTTCGCCACCGCCTTGAACCACGTGTGAAAGAAGGTGCCTTCGTCCACCACGTCCACGTGGGACAGGTCGCGAATGCCCTGTTCGTAAACGTCTTTAGGCACGAGATGGTCTGTGAGTATCGGCGGTTCGGCGGACTGCACCATCGGAACAACGATGTGGTCCACCATGCCGTCGCGCAGAGCGGGTCCGAAGGCTGTCCAGCGGTGAAGAAAGGCCCCCGGCATCTGCCCCTCAGCCAGCCTCGGAAAGCAAGGGTGGCGACACGTGGAAGCGCTCTCGGGTCATCAGTGTGAGGGAGCGACTCGGCCCGAGGTGTTCGCCCAGGCCTCCATCACTCGCCGACAGGGACGGGAAGTCCGCATCCGCCTCAGGCCAGGTGCCCGGCCGGCCGCAAAAGGAGTCGATGAACACCAAAGCCGAAACCTCCGGCTGCACAAGAGACCGCTCCCCTGCCCCACTGCCCGGAATCACGTCGGCTGACGTCCCGCGTCGCGGTGACGCGCCAACACCTGCTCGATAACGTGGTCGGCCAGGAAGATGCCCGACGCGCGCAGCTTCTCGATGGCCACGGGCAATTCCAGAAGGCGTCGAGCGGCGGCTTCCTCCAAAACGCCAAGGGTTCCCTTGACTCGAACGCCTGCCGCCACAGAAACGGCGCGACCTTGGGTTTCGTCGATCAGGAGAAAGTCGGCGTTGACTTCCAAGGCGAGCGCAATGGCCTGGCGCTCGCCGGGGCCAAGGTCAGGAAATTGCGTGGCGTCTTGGGGGACTCGGACCTCGACCCAGGCGGGAAGCTCGCCTGCCCATGTGCTGACTGCCCGCGGCGTCTTGGGATGGAGCAGTTCGGCGTAAACGGCCGCGGGGATAATCAGCCGGCCGTAAAGCTCGCGGATTACCTCACCGTAGCCGCTTGCCTCGCGCGCCACACCAAGAAGGTCGCGCGCTTGGATCACGAGCCAGTCCGCTGCGCACCTTCTGGGCCGTATCCACTCGATTTGCGGCAAGAGCTGCACTGGCAGCATTCATTGCTTTGTTGATCTTCGGCAGCTTCCAGCCGTCGCGCAACTGTTTGAACATGTCAATGTGAGGTTCGACCGTCACAGTGGCCTAACGAGCTCACCGACCGCCGCCGACCACGGGCGCCGGCAGTGCAAACGGCGTCCGACCGACCCGGCGCGCGCGAAACCGAGGCACTGGGCGGCGGTTCGGTGGAGCGACTTTCGGCCAATGGTCGCTCAAAATCCACTTCTCAACGAATGGCTTCAAGGCGCTCACAAAAATCAAAGGTCTGCTTCGCGAGCAACTTCTCGACAAGCCCTGCCTCATCGCTGTTGCGGTGGTCCCGCCAATCCTGTCCGATGTTGGTGAGGTCATTCGTGAATGGATGGCGCAAGAGAGATTTCTGGCTGGAGATTTACCGTCAAAGTTGTTTCGGGCTAACGCCTCTCCAGTGGTCGTTTGAAAATCTCAAGTCGGATAAGGTCAGCCGTGTGGGCCAAAACTCGCTGCTGCGTCAAGTCCCGAAATGCCGGCACGTAGCTCACCAAGCCCGGATCATAAAGCAGTTCTATTGGAGTGCCTCCCTGCTGGACGGCGAAAGCGATTCCACCCCGCACAGTGTCTCCGGGGAGAGCTTTTCCTCGCAGATAATCTCGCGTCTGCTCTACTGAATAGTTGTTGCCTTTGTCGTCCCGCAAGGTGAAGCCAAAATGCGACACATCGAAGTCGTTCACGTTGCTTAAGTTTTTCACGGCAATTTGAAAATAGACAATCTCTCTGCCGCGCCGCCTTTCTGCGTCGAGTTGAAATTGATGATAAACTTCACGGTCAACCGCCCGCTGACCAATAAGTACGTGCTCAAGCATCACGCGGATCAGGCCTGACGATTCTTTCAATTCAATCGCCAACTCCTGCTCCAGTCGGGGGCCAGCCGTTGGTCCGGCGGGAACAAACCTGCTTGCCCTCTGTTTTGCGTCGTCAATCTGCTCCTTTGACAGTTGAATACCTAGCTCCGTCAGCGTCTTTTCGATCTCCTCCTTATAAGTGCGTCCATTGGGTTGCGGAGCAGTAAAATCCGCGTTCGTGACGCCGGCGGAGCGTGCCAGCAAAAACCACTTGTAAGCTTCCGTTAAATCCTTTTGCGCTCCTGCTCCGTATTGCAGTCGGCCGGCTATCCCGAACATGCCAATAAACTCTCCGCGCTCGGCGGCCTTCCGATACCAATAGGTGCATTCGAACTCGCTTCTCGGAACTCCAAGCCCTTCGCCGTAACAGTAACCAAGGTTGGCATACGCCCGCGCAGACCCCTTCTCGGCGGCTCTCAAATACCACTTAACGGCCTGCGCGGGGTCTTTCGCAACAGCAATTCCATTTGACAGCAAGTACCCCATTTCGAACTCTGCCTCCGGCATGCCAACGTCAGCACACTTCTGAATCAACTCGAATCCTCTCTGGCCATCCTTTGCAACTCCAACGCCATCCAAGAAGCAAAGTCCCAGATTCCACCGAGCTTCCAGGTGGCCCTTTTCTGCTGCCTTCGTCCAAAGCTCAAAAGCTTTCGTGGCATCCTTTCTTCGCCCCTCGCCGCGTAGAAACTTTAGCGCCTCCAAATGGAGAGTCTCCGGGTCGTCGGAATTCACAGCCGCTTCAACTTCCTTGCGTTCGACGACTGATTGCCGACTCGCTCGCACGGCGAAGAAAGCAACGATGCTCGCGCACACAACCAGCACGGCAACTCCGCCAGTGAACAACCACCTTCGTGATGCAGGGCGCTTTAGTGTAACCAACGAATTGCAGTGAGGGCATGGAACAACCATGCCGACTCCATCGGCGGGAAACTCAAACGCTCCACCGCAAGCGCCGCAGACAATCCGGTGAAAGGTTCCGTAAGTTTGCACGTGAGTAGAATCAAATCATGTTGCGGATGCGAACTCCTCCTCGAAATCCACGCCCTCTTTAATCTGCACCAGAAACCAGCGGTCAATCCTGGTGAGGTTGAAAATCTCTTCCACACTGAACCAAGCGCGGAGGGCGTGGCGGATGAAGAAGACTCGCTCCGCATTTGGAACGGTCAGCTTTCGGGTGATCAGGTCACGCGGGAGAGTGTCGCGGTCGCCGTTCAGTTCGCCCTCGATGCGCCAGGGTTTGCCAGCGCCACCGAGGCCGGATGAGCGTCCGATTTCCAGCGAGCGTGTTGCGAAGGTAACGAACAAGTTGTTCGCCGTCTTACTCATCGTCATCCACTTTCTTGGCGTCCGGGTGCCTGTTGAGAGAGACGTTTATATTGCCCAACCGTCGGGTCTGGAACGATATCTCAGCGGCTTCATGGGCCTCCTGCGCCGCCTCTGTGGTTTCGGGTTTCGGAGGCTCGCCGACCTGATTCAGTCTCGGGTCTATGGCGTCAGCCGCATTGCGGATGTGTCGGCTACGTGCTGCTCTATTTCCTTTTTTTGTCATAAAGTCTACGAGATTTACGGCGAGCGTGTGATGTCGCCGAACGAATCAGCTCACCGATGGCGGCCCCTCGGTAGCGTTCAAATTATCAACTGGCGCTGCGGGGCCGCCAGTCGGTGCAGCGCCTGGTTCGGCTTTCTTTCGTGGTCTGCCCTGCTCACTATAGGGCACCACCGAGAGCACCTCTGCACGACAGGCGCAAAAGGAACCTGACAAACCTTGAGCGGGCACAAAAGTGAGCCGCAAGGCGCCCGGCACATCAGGATGCCGGATGTCATCCTCAATTCTGAACTCCAAGATGGCGTTCTGGTGGTTGAAGCCGTCCAGCGCCACTTCGTCGATTTCGTGGAACCTAAGCTGCACCAAATGGTGATTGAAAACAGGCTGAGGAGACCGAGTCCACTCGAATGCGTGTAAACACACGTCGAGTCGAGCGTCGGCAATGTCGTCAACAAGGACGGTGTTTCGATCCATGAGCAAGGAAAGGACCTCCGCGTCATGAAAGCTAGGCCAATAGCCGAAGGCGCGGAGAACCTGATCGTGACCTCCGATGTGCTGGAATGCCGTGCTCATTTGGCCGAACAGTATTATTGGGACAAAGTCATCGGCAAAAGACAAAATCGATCCTGGCCTGGCCTACGATCCGCAGGAATAGTAGGCCGCGGGAGCCCTCGTGACAAGCACGATCCCAACAACTTGCGCACCGAGACCTCGACCTGCACCGCCCGTGCTGCCGGCGCTTTGGGCTTGCCCCATCGCTCAGACAAAGGACAAAGTGACTTCACTGGCATCCCATGCGGGGTGAAAATCAGTCCTGATCCCTTGGTTTTCCGAAGGATTTGACGGTGCCTCCCCCAAACGCCGTTAAGGATTTTTGCGTGATTTCCTGGGCTGATTTCTCGGTGGTTGACGATGGCACCCTGGCTGTCCCACAGCCGCTCAGGCAAAACCTGGGAAATACGCCTGTTCCGGATGACTCAGATAGCGAAAATGACTATTGGCTGTCCCATAGCGCTCTAACTGACATTTTGGCCATAATTCGCGAGTATCGAGACAACGTATTGCGTTGATATTCTGTGAGTTGCGCACGATCAGGCGCTGCTCAGTCATCCCGGGCCATCCCTCGGTGATTTTGGACGCATACCCGCTTTCCCGAGCGGAGTCTAGACCAACCCGAGCACTCTTTTCCCGAGGCGTTTACGGCGTCGGGGATTTGGCAGTGAGCCGAACAATTCCTCCCGGCTGAGCCGTTGCATCTTCCGGAGTGTGCGCTGGACCGTGCGCCAGTTGAGGATGGCTTGCTTGAGCCATTGATACTGCTCCTGGGAAAGGGCGACACACACCGTCTTGCCTTTGAGCTTGCGGGTCCAGGCATGACAGGGGCTGCCCCCGCTCGCGCCCCGGTGCTGCACCGAGCCGTCGCTCACCCAGCCGGGGTTGGCCAGTGAGGCGCACAAACGGGTGTACTCCGCCCGACGGGAGGAAGGGGCCGCTTCGGCGATGATTTTCGGCGATTCCATGCAAAAAAAGATAGCACCGGTGTCAATATGACGGTATGTATACCGTTGTATGTCACGCTCACACCGCCACCGCCGCCGCCGCCCATCGGCCCGGCCTCAATCCCCGCGCCATCCTCGCTCCTACACCCCCATCTCCGACGCCCTGCGCCCTGTTGGTCTGGCCACTGTTGCAGGCCAAGTCCATCCACTGCTTCTGTGCCCAGTTGTGCCAGATTCTCCAAGGCAAGGTCAGTGTGCTTTACGACTTCCTGGGCCGGGAGGACATCAACTGGCGCGGCCTACTGGGCCAACTGGCTGGCCAGGTCTACCGGGCCAATGAACTGGGGCCCCGTTCCCAGTGCGCGTTCGTCGTCGATGACACCAGCCAGGCGCGCCCTGGACGCAAAGTGGAGGGCACCAGTTGCTATTTCGACCACACCGAAGGCCGCACTCGCCACGGCCATCAGGTCCTGCATCTGGGCCTGGCCGGCGAGCGGGGCTTCCTGCCGCTGGAAGCCCAGATCGTGATGGGGGAAAAGCGCCGCGTCGAAAAGCCCCAGGACAAACCCTTCAAGGACCAGCGCAGCGCCGCGGCCCGCGACCTGCGCCGGGCGGGCGAGCACTCCAAACACCGCCTGTTCCGGGAGATGCTCCAGCGCGCACTGCGGGCCGGGTTCAACGCCGCCTTGGTCCTGGCCGACGCCTGGTTTCAGGCGGTTGGCATAGTGCCACGCCGGTTGGCATGCTTGCACGTCGTAGCGGAGCTCGAAATATTTACGGCTGCAATTGCCACAAAGATGCCGCACCTACGGCGCTTGGAAAGCGGGTGCTGCTAACGGATGCCTCATCCGCCGGACGCAATAACACTTCAAACGCAGCCCACGACTCGTCCACTCGCTGAAGTCGGTGTTCGACGCGCGGCGCGGCGAACTGCATCCGAGGCGGATGCGCTCCCCAAGTCCACTGAATCGTTCCGACGCAAGCGATGGACCTGAACACCCGCCAAACTTCACTTTGTCGGATACCGCCAGACCCAGTCGCCTTGGTCCATCAACGGAACTTTACCCTTTTCGCTCAATGCCACCTCCCCACCATCGTCGGTTTCATTCCAGCCCACCGAATAGAGGATGAATGAGCCGTCCGCCATCCGGCGATATTTCAATGGCTGCCCATTCATGACATCGTGCGGCAGTTTGGCGATGAATTGCGGTTCGAGCGCGGCCAGCGTTTCCGGGAATTCCCCGTGCGCGAGCCGATAGCGTTCCAAGGCAATGGCGAGGCCGGCAAGGTCGGCGGCGGCTTGAGCTTGAACGAATTTAGCCGAGGCTTTTCCAAACGCCGGCGCAATTATCATGAAGAGCCGGTTGTAAGGGGTGCGGCGGCTGACAAGTTTCACGAAATCTGTCTCGGCTTTCGCGCCATTAGCCGCCGAATAGGTTCGGTCTTTCAGATTGACGATCGGCAAATACTCGTCCGTCATGCGGCACAGCGCGAGTTTGTTTTGCGCGAACCAGCCGGAAGGACCGATCTGAGCTAATCGAGTCAGAAGGATTTCGTCGAGGTCAGTAGGCTCTGAATATCTTTCGATCCGATTGGGATGCCGTCGTAAGTAATCAATACCGTCAACTCCACAAGCCCGTTCCCCGCGAATGGCTTGCTGATAATCGGCTAGAAAATCGAACCGAGCCAATTCAGCATCCAAGGCAACCAGTTGGCTGTCGTTCCATTTGCGATCGGCCAATCCTTCCCAAACCGGTTGAAGTTCAAGATTGAACATGGCGATGTTCACCAGATGAGAAATGAGAAACGGTTCAATCTGGACGGCGGCGTTCAAGCGGAACATCAGCGCGAGGTCCGCGAGCGCCTGGTCGGGCTGGTCGGCTTGGAGTTCGGTAGAGGCGCGCAGGCGCAGCGTTGTGGTCAAACTCTTGATTGGCGCCAGATGCGGCAGCAAAATCTCTGCTTTGTTTTCATTCGTGTAAGTGAGTGGAAACCGCGCGTAGGGAAGCTGACTGGCGCGACGCAGTTCTTCAATCGTCCCATCATATCGGCTTAGAGCCAGCAGTACATCTTGAGCCGGCGTTTGCGGGACCGTAGCAACGGGGAAATAATTCGTCTTCTCCGCCAATTGCCGATAGTAATGCTGCCAGACCCGTAAATCGGTTTTTTTCGCAAGCCGCCAGTCGCCGACAGGTAGATTGGGGCTTTCAAAATCCCGACCAGTCAGCTCAATGGGCAGGTCCAGCGGCTGGACCAGATTGGTGTGGCCGAGCGCGGCAATCCGACTTTCACTGTACCAAAGTTTGGCCTTTTCTATGCCCATGCGACCGCAGATTTCTTCGACCCAAAGCGGCGTCATGGCAAAGTTTTGGTCGTCGGGCACGGGTGGCGGTGCAAGAGCGGCGAGATCCAGCTTCTCGCCCCGGGCTTCCGCGGCGCGTTGATAATTTTTCCAAGCCCATTTGCCGCGCCAGTTCTCTTCCGCGTAGAAGAGCGCGATCAAGGTGACGAAACAGACGATGCCAAAAAACAAGCGGCGCAAGTTCCGCCAGGAACAGCTCCATCGCAGGAAGCAGACGACGCCCATGAGCAAAAGCGCCAGACCGGCGGATAAACCCAACGCCGGCAGGATGAAATCGGAAAAAGAACGACTTTCCGCCAGCATCAGGTTATGGCACACGAGGATGGCCAAATTAGCGACGAACAAGATGATAAGCCAGCCGGCGATGCGCCTGCCGCCCGACCACGGACGCGTCCAAACAGATTTCGGTTTTTCGTTCATGAAATATCAGACTGAATAATGGAGATTTTCGTCACGACGTTGACTGCGCGGCGAGAGTGCAGGCGCTTTTGTCTGCGTTGCCACACGCGTTGGCGTGGCCCCTAACAACTCAGCATACAAGCGGTCCTGTTGTCGCAATAATTCCCGCACTTCCGGTGAAGGGGGCGCCGTCTGCGCGACGGTTTGCGCTCGGGGATCGTGCGTGGTCAGGTTCACCGTCAAAATCACCAACCACACGGCAGCCAAACCGGCCCATGCCTGCGGACAGGGCCAAAGCAGCTCGCGCCACCGCAAGCGCAGAGCAGCGGCCAGCGTATGCTGCGCTGCCGGCGCGCTTTGACGATTAGTCTCCGTGACTTCCCGTAAGGCTTCGCGGCGAAGGCGCTCAAGCTGCGGCTTAATCGCTCGATGTCGCTTAAGTAAAATTTCACGTGGCGTGTTCATGATGTTCTAGTTTTGCCCATGGCAGTCTCACCGTCGGCTCTGCTGTTATCCGTGGCGTTTTCGTTATGGTTGCAAGACTCAGATTCATGCTCGATCTCGTTCCATCAAAATTTCCCGCAAGGCTTTCTTCCCGTAATGCAGTCGGGATTTAACCGTCCCGACGCTGACGCCGGTGATGCGCGCAATTTCTTCCAGCGGAAAATCCTCGAGGAAATGCAGCAACAACGCCGAACGCTGGGGCGCCGGCAGTTGCGCCAATGCCTGCATGAACTCCGCCGCTTCCTCCTCGCGGATGAGCAGTTCTCGCGGATTATCCATGTCGTCGGGCAATTCCGCCAACTGCTCGTCGTCGGCTGGCAGCTCGCGGTCGCGCTTGCGCCAGTGTTGGATGCATTTCTGGTGCGCGATGCCAAAGAGCCAGCTTCCGAACCGGTCATCGTTGCGCAGTCCGTCGATGTGACGCACGGCAGCGATGAAAGTTTCCTGGACGATGTCCAAACTCGTCGCTTCGCTGCGGACCAATTCGAAAACGTACGCATACAACGGCAATTCGTAACGCTGGAACAGAGTGTTCCACGCCTCCGGTTGACCCATCCGGGCTGCGGCCACCGGCAGTTGTTCGGATTCAGCCACTGCCAGCATTTACACTGAGAGGAATGCGCGAAGCGAGAAAAGGTTCAATTCGGCGTTTGAATTTTCAACGCGCGCAGTTTTCGAGAGACACTCTGTCGAAAACGGAAGAACGAGAATCGTGAGCGGCACGGAATTGAGATGGAAGATTAAGCGCTACACAATTTACGAGTGACGATTTACGATTTACGTAGGTCGTTGCTATGTGAAGGTGGGTTTGCTCCCGTGGGACATCGGGTCGAGACCCATTTCCTTCAGGGCCGCATTCAACTGTTCCACGGTCCGGCCTTCCCTGAGTTTGGCCAGGAGCTTGACTTCGATCTCTGACCCGCCAAGAACTTCCCAAAGTGTGTGTGCCACGCTTAGTGGAGTATCTGCATTCCTCCGCCGATTTTGAGGGCAGCCACTTCCTCGACAATGTTGATGTGGGTGGCCTCACGTTCAAGTTGTCCGCGTCTGATCACGGTTTGTCGTATCTTTTGGCGCTACTAAATTCTCGGTTGCTGCGCTGGTTCTTTCCCCAAGTCAGCGCACCCTTTCGCGGCGGATTCCGCTCCGCGAATAAGCAGTTTCTTTCCCTCGTTCCGTTTCGCCCGATGGACATGAGCGCGGCCTCGGAACGTGCCGAGCACGATGCGCTGGTGCGTTTAGTAGAGCGCATTTTGAGCGCCAAGCGGGCCGCGCCGGACGCCGACACCACGGCGCTGGAGCGCGAGATTGACGAGCGCGTCTATCGCCTCTACGGCCTCACCGCCGACGAGATCAAGCTAGTGGAGGAGAGCGCAAGATGAGAGCCGTGCTGGATACCAACGTGTTGGTGGCGGGCTTGCGTTCCCAGCGCGGCGCATCGCACGAGTTGCTGAATCTGCTACGGGCAGGTCAGCGGACGCTGGTGTTGAGCAACACGGTGCTGGGTGAATATCACGAGATTCTGCATCGGGAGGCCGAGGCGCTCGGCCTCAGCCACACTGACGCCGACGCTTATCTGGACGTGCTGTGCGCGCTTGCCGAACGACGGACGCTCGCGACCGCCTGGCAACCCGCCGCCGCCGACCCGGACGACGAGGCGTTTGTGCAATTGGCAAGGGAGGCTCAAGTGGAGTATCTTGTGGCCCATAATGTGAACGACGTGGCCGGCGCGGGGCAATTCGGGGTTCGGGTGGTGCGTCCTGCAGATTTCCTGAGCGCCGTGCGAAAGACCGTATGACCAAGATTGAAGCCAACATTCCTGATTATCTGGCCAAGCAAGCCTTTGCGGTAGCAGAGCGCGAGAACGTGCCTGTGGACCAAATCGTGGCATTGGCTTTGTCCGCCCAAATCGCCAGTTGGAAAGGCAGTGACGACATGGCCACGCGAGCCAAACGCGCGGACATGGCGACGTTTGACCGCATCATGGCCCGCGTGCCGGATGTTCCGCCGATGCCGGGCGACGAACTGCCGGAAGGCTATCAACGCTCCCGGCAAACGAGCCAGCGCGCAGAGCGTCGAGCCTGATGCGCTGGCGGGCTTGGAAGCATGAGCGAGAATCTGGGCAGGCAGAAAGTGGCTGCTCTGGACGACCTCTACACGGCCTTTTCTGAAGCGTGCGCTCCCGGCTGGGACGGCTACGATGCTGCGAGTGAAATGGACCCCGGAATTCGGACCAGAGGTTAAGCTAGATTTTGCCGTGGATCGCTGGGTGTGAGAAACCAGCGAGACCATGAGTAAAACTAAATCAAACAAACGCAGACGACACAGCGGGGCCT